>Ga0194115_10000079_pt1 | contig 145692 bp, 134 predicted proteins | sample TA2MahsurfametaG_3_FD_148656 | JGI IMG/M metagenome (GOLD analysis project Ga0194115, IMG submission 148656) | Freshwater microbial communities from Lake Tanganyika, Tanzania - TA2015002 Mahale S4 surface | ecosystem: Environmental > Aquatic > Freshwater > Lake | place: Tanzania: Lake... | reverse complement strand
CGAGCCAACTCACGAGGGGGATGAGGCAGTGTCCAACAAATTCAGGCTTCTGGTGAAGGCCCTACCGGTGGTGGCTGCCGTGCTCGCGGCTCGATGGGTCCTCTTCGAGTCGTTGGATGTGGGCGAGATCGTCTCGTTCGGGGAGGCCGGCGCGGTGATCACGGGGGTCACGCTGATCCTCGGGTTCATGCTCGCGGGCGTGCTCGCCGATTACAAGGAATCCGAACGGCTCCCGGGCGTCGTCGCGTCGGCTTTGAACGGCTTCCACTCCGCGGCGGTGGGTGGACTCGTCTCCAAGGATCTCGAGGTCGCGTGGGCAAAGCAACGCATCCTCCTCGTGGTCGATGCCGTCTGTGACTGGTTCACCAAGGGCACGCGCGACAGTGAGATGTGGTCGGCTCACGCGGACCTCGCACTGCTCATCGTGGATGCCGAGAAGAAGGGGATGGGAACGCACTATGCGGGACGGCTGCTCACCCTCAATGGTGAGCTCACGAACACCTTGTCGCGCATCTCGGTGATCCGGAACACCTCGTTCATTCAGGCGGGATACGTGCTGATGGGATTCCTCGTCGCGGTGATGATGGCTCTGCTCGCGGTCGTCGATTTTCCCTCGAATGTGATGTCATGGATCGCCCCGTCCGTGCTGAGCCTCGTCTACACCTACCTTTTGTTTCTCGTGAAGGACCTGGACAATCCGTTCGGACATGCCGAGAACGGGGGCCAGGGGAGTGGTGCCGACGTCGACCTCGGGGCACTGCTGGCTGTGCAACAGACCCTCCGAGGACGGTGACCTCGCCTGCGAGCACCGGGCTCGCCGAGTCGCGCGCCGGCCACCTCCCTGCCCTGCTCACGATGCGATGGGGTGTCTCGAGGGTCATCGAAGCAGGGTTCCCGATCCCGCCGATTGTCCGTCGCATGGTCACCCGAGCCGGATCGGTGGGACTCACCTCGGGTCGGCAGCGACGACGAGTCTCAGGGTGCGGCGTTCGCCGTCGAGGAGCTCGATCGACAGGTTGTGGCAGGCGTGGGCAATGGGCGCGCGCCACGCGAGGAGGAACCGATCGTCGCTCGGGTCGCGCGACAGGCCGTCGGTGCCCATGTTGATCACCCCCGACACGGCGAAGCCGTGCTCGCACGACACCACGCGTCGGGAGATCGCACGCACGACCGAGGCGCTTGTTTGTTCATCGGTTCCCCTCGGGCCGGCGAAGACCTCGAAGGGGATCGTGAGGTCGCTCCCTGCTGCCACGGTGAGCGGACGGTCAGGGTCGGTGGTGAGGCCGTCGCCGAAGGACAGGGTCCAGGGCTCCACCCTGTAGAAGAGGTTCTTGTAGCTGTAGTTCCCCACGCGGTCGGTCGCGACCGCGAAGAGCACGTGCGAGCCGACATCGGGCGAGTAGTCCCCGACGGTGCAGTGCGACATTCCAGAGCCGAAGTCGGCTGCCGTGCAGGTGTGGCGATCGGGCGGGACGCGGCCCCAGATGAACGAGTCGCTCTCGCTGATCGGCCCATCGATGCGGATGCGCTCGGGGCCGCGGATGTCGATGTTGAAGCCGCGCAGGTTGCCGGCCAACGTGCAGTTGCCCGCGACGTCGCAGAGGATCTCCATCCCGGTCGCGGCATCGGAGGTCTCCTCGGTCTGCGCGGCCGAGGTGGCCAGGGTGAAGAAGGCCGGTGTCCACAGACTGAGGCCCGACCCTGTGTCCCATGCGCGACAGGCGAGCGTGATGTTGTCGCCGTGCCATCGCGCATCGGCGCCGGGGGGGTCGCAGGCCCACTCCGGGGCCGTGGTGTCACTAGCTGCTGCGGCCGCGAGGGCTGCCGGTCGCGCGGGGCCGTCGAACACCGACAAATAAATGAGGCCGGGTGACACCATCAACCCCTCGGCCGGGCCAGAGGTGATCTGGGCGAGCACCTCGTGCGAGCCGCCGGTGTCCGCGGTGAAAACCACGTTCTGGTGCTCGTCGCAGGCATCGAACTCGAGCGTGGAGGGCGTGGCTCGCAGCGATCCATCCGTGGAGACGGTGACCGTGACCGGCGAGGTCGGCGACGCGACGCACGTGGCTCCGCTGTCTTCTGAGTAGGCGAGTGAATAGGCGACCTGGAGCCGTCCAGTGGTCTCGAAGGACCCGTTCGTCACGAGTCTGTCCGGTTCGCTCGCGTTCGCCAGTGCGACCCAGAACCCGCTCACCGCCAGTGCGAGCAACACCGGCCCCCGCAAACGTCGCACACGAGGCTTCTTGTCGGAGCGCGTCGATGGATTCAACATGTCCGCGACCCCTCACACGTGCCGGCGGCTCCCCGCGGCTCCCGATGCATGCCACCATAGATCAGACCGACGTTGTCAACGTCGCGTCGACCGGCGATCTCCACTCCGGGGTTCCAGCGGACTGTGTGCGACTGGTACGGTCGCGCGCGTGCTGACCAGAGGGCAGGCCATCGCAGAATTGACCGCCCCGGGGGCTCCGTGTGAGGTGCGCACCGAACTGGTGAACGGTCGTCCGCTGAGAGTGTTCACGAGGGTGCCCCCGACGTTGCGCGACTTGTGGCTGGCCTCAGTGTCGGCCCGCACCGACGCCACCTACTTCGTCTATGACGACGTGCCCCTCACATACGGTGAGGCACACGGGCAGGTGGTGTCGTTGGCGGCGTGGCTGGCCGAGCGGGGGATCGGCAAGGGTGACCGGGTCGCGATCGGGATGCGCAACTACCCCGAATGGGCGATCGCCTTCTGGGCGATCCAGTGCATCGGCGCGGTGGTCGTGAGCCTCAACGCCTGGTGGATCACCGAGGAGCTCGAGTTCGCCCTGAACGACTCGGGCGCGCTCGCCGCGCTCGTCGATGGTGAGCGCTCCGAGCGCCTGCCTGCCGCGATGCTCGCACGCGCACCACTTCGACACTTGGTGACCACCCGGTGCGCGCCGCGGTCCGATGCCACCGGCTGGGATGAGGCGACGGGAGATCGCTCGGCCACTCTGCCCGCGGTCGATATCGCGCCCGAGGACGACGCAACGATCCTCTACACCTCGGGCACCACCGGATTCCCGAAGGGTGCCGTCGGGTCGCATCGCAACTACATGACAAACGTCGGCAACGGGGTCCTCGCGGCTGCCGTCGCGGCCAAGATCACCGGTGCACCCGCGTCGACCGCACCAGTCGCAGCAACGCCGACGACCCAGGTGAGAGCCCTCGCGACCTTTCCGTTCTTCCACATCGCGGGTCTCTGCGGCTTGATCAACAACACGAACAACGGTGTCTGTGTCCACACCATGTTCAAGTGGGACGCGGGTGAGGCGCTCGCTCTGATCGAGCGCCACCGTGTGAACGTGGTGGGCGGGGTCCCAACGGTGGTCCGAACCCTGCTCGAGCATCCCGACTTCGACTCGTTCGATCTGTCCTCGATCACCTCGATCGGCCAGGGCGGGGCGCCCGTGCCCCCCGACTCCATTGCTCGCATCGAGACAGTGTTCGCGGGGAAGGTGAATCCCTCGAACGGATACGGTCTCACCGAGACCACCGCGGCCGTGATCGCACACTCCGGGGCGGGCTACTTCGCCAGGAAGGATTCGGTCGGCCTGCCCGCGGTGGGCTGTGAGGTGAGGATCGTCGACTGGGAGGGCAACGACCTGGCGCCGGGGGAGACGGGTGAGTTGTGGCTCTATGGCCCGAGCAATGTGCGCGGCTATTGGAACAACCCCGATGCGACCGCGGCGTCCTTCGTCGACGGTTGGTTCCGCTCCGGCGATGCGGCCCGGATGGATGCCGAGGGCTACATCTACGTTGTCGACCGCATCAAGGACATGGTCCTGCGCGGCGGGGAGAACATCTATTGCGTCGAGGTCGAAACGGCCCTGTTCGAGCATCCCGCGGTGCTCGACTGCGCCGTGGTGGGCCTACCCCATGACATGCTCGGTGAGGAGGTGGCCGCCGTGGTGGTCGCCGCGCCGGGGTACGGCCCCGCCTCGACAGCCCACATCCGACAGCATCTCAGTGCTCGCCTTGCTGCTTTCAAGGTGCCGTCAGCGATCTTTTGGCACGAGGGTGACCTGCCTCGCAATGCGACGGGCAAGGTCCTGAAGCGCGACCTGCGCGATCACTACGCGATCGCGCCCCGCAACTGACCGATCTCGGCTCGGCCGTCGGACCGTCGGGTGCGGCGGCACCAAACAACGCACCGGAACGCATCTGGGGAGGAGGCGCCCACGATTTGCCCCGGATCGGCCCGGGAAACGGCCATCGACCCTGGTGGACAATTCTCACCCTCGCGCGGGGCGAGAGGCCACGACACGGTGCCGCTCCCGACGGGGCAGGTTCGGCCCCCCTTGCCCCACGCCCGCCGGCGCAGGTGAGCCGGGGCTCGCGCCAGACCGAGCGAGAAGTTGCACCCGACAAGAGGAATGGATGCGGGAAGTTGGCGTCCCCTGTCGCACAGAGTCTAAGGTTTGGGTGCTCGCACCGGGGGTGTGATGCACATTTGTTGGGGAGAATCCGAATGAAGCAAAGCCAAACGTCCGCGCGTTCGCGGCGCATGAAGAGATGGGTTGCGGTCGTGGCCGCGGCCGTCGCGAGCTCGGTTGTTGCGACAACAGCGAGCCAAGCGAGTGGCAACCCGTCGTCCGCGAAGAAGCCGAAGAGAGGCGGCGCGATCACCTACGGCATCGATGCGAACATCGGTGGGTGGTGCTTCCCGCAGGCGCTCTCGGCGGGACCGCTCGGCGCGACAAGGCTCGTCTACGAACAGTTGGTGGAGCGCAATGCGAAAGGTGAGTTCGTCCCCTACCTTGCTGAAAGTTGGCAGAACAATGCAAACGGCAAGGAGTGGATCTTCAAGCTCCGCCCGAACATCAAGTTCTCCAATGGTGAGGAGTTCAACGCTGATGTCGTGAAGTTCAATATGGACATCGGTCGTGGTCTCACCACCGCGAAGTACTGGTCGAGCACCCCGTCCTACGGTTCAACCGGAATCGGTGTGAATTCCAACATCAACTCCGTCGACGTCGTCGACAACCTGACAGTGAAGATCACGCTCGACCGGGCCGACAACGACTTCCTCGGGCTCATGTACCGTGCGGGTCGCTACGTCATGCGTGCCCCCGAACAGGCCAAGAACGCGGCAACCTGTTCGACCAACGGAATCGGTACCGGACCGTTCAAGATCCAGTCCTACCGACCCGACGAATTGGTGACCGTGCGCAACGATCTCTATTGGCAGAAGGACGCGAATGGTGTTCAGTTGCCGTACCTGGACAAGGTGACGGTCGTTGTCATCAAGGAAGCCTCGCAACGGGCGGCCGCGGTCCGCAGGGGAACCATCGACGTTGGTTTCTTCGGTTTGGGTGACGCCACGTTCATCAAGGACATGCAGAAGCGCAAGAGTGTCCTGACGGAACTGAAAGGCAAGACCAACCTGTGGGGTCAGTGGATGCCGAATCAGTCCAAGGCTGGTTCACCCTTCAAGTACCTCAACTGTCGCAAGGCGATTGCGCACGCGATCGACTGGAAGACCTACAACACTGTGCGTCTGAAGGGGCTCGGCTCCTACAACGGCTCAATCGTTGGCAAGGACCACATCATGTACTCGCTGGAGGGCTCGCTGCCGTTCAACAAGACCCTGGCGCAGGATTTCGTCGGTCGTTGCAACACTGATCTGGGCGCTGCCGGACCGTTCAAGGTCACTTTGTACGCCGACACCAGCACGCAGTCACTGAACAACACCAAGGCCATCGAAAACATGCTCAAAGCCGTTGGGATCACGGTGAATCCGACCTACCAGGCGGAAGCCAATATTTTGATCACCAACATCTATCGGCCTGCGGGCAACTCGTTGGACTTCGCGCAGGGAACGCCCGCGGAAGGCCCCGGTGCTGGCTATGTGATGCCCTTCTTCATTGACAAGGCATTCCCTGACGACTCCACGAACCCACTGCGCACCTCGGCACTGGCTCAGGCCTACCAGAAGGTGATTGCAATCGGTAACCACACCGATGCGCAAGTGGGGAAGTTGCTCTATGCAGCCATGGGGGAGCCAGACCCCAAGAAGGCGAAGCCGCTGTGGGCTGCGGGCACCAAGTACCTGCAGGAGAATGCCATCGCAATTCCGGCAATTCATGGCTACACCTTCACCTTCGTGAACCGCGCCTCGAAGTTGAACGGTTGGGGCAAGTACAACAATCCTGATGGCACGCGTGTCTCGGTTGTCGAGATTCGGGGACAGGACTTCGTACAGATCTGGAAGGGCTGATCCTCTCCGACGTCTCACGAAGGGGGGCGGTGGGCGAAGGCCCGCCGCCCCCCTTCGGCGTTCGGTCCGGGTGCACCCTCGCACCATCGTCGAGGCCGTGCTGCGATCTCGGTGAGGTTCAGGGATTCGGCCAGTATTCGTCGCGCAACAGACGCTTCTTCAGCTTTCCGTGTGCTTCGCGTGGCAGGGCTCCATGCACATCCAGGGTGCGAGGAATCTTGAAGGGGGCAAGACGCCCCCCGCACCATGCCCGCAGCGCGTCGATGTCGAGCGAAGCACCCGCCTCGAGCTCGACTGCGGCCTTCACTTGCTGGCCGAACTCGGGATCGGGGACTCCGAAGACGGCCACGTCGCGCACCGACGGATGCTGGCTGATGACCCCTTCGATCTCGGCAGGGTAGATGTTGACACCCCCGGAGAGGATCAGGTCGACCCGTCGGTCGACGAGGTAGACGAATCCGTCAACGTCGGTGTATCCCAGGTCACCGACCGTGAATCGACCGTCGGGCAACCGACTCGCGCGGGTCTTCTCATCGTCGCCGTGGTAGGCCGGAGGTCCCTCGGCCCTTGCGAAGTACAGCGTGCCGATCTCTCCCGGTGCGAGATCTCGGCCCTCGTCATCGACGACAGAAACCTGGAGAATCGGGGCGGGGCGCCCGACTGTGCCCGGACGCTCGAGCCACTCTCGGCTCGTGCAGACCACCGGTCCGGTTCCCTCGCTCGAGCCGTAGAACTCGACGACGACCGGCCCGAAAATGTCGATGAGCCGGCTCTTTGCCCACGGGGGGCACGGAGCGGCCGTGTGCGTGATCCAGGCGACGCTCGAAAGATCATGGCGGCGGAAGGTTGCATCATCGAGCTTTGCGAGACGCACCATCAAGGTCGGCACAAGGGGAATGCTCGTGATCCGATGGCGTTCCACCGTGGCGAGGAACACGTCGACCTCGAAGCGCTCATGGATGAACACGGAGTGTTGACGCACGAGTGAGGCCCCGAGGATTCCAGTCCCGAAGCCGTGGTACAAGGGCGTGGTGATGAGGACCCGGCCGCGCTCTGGCATCTGGAGAAAACCACCCCACGTGGACTGCCCCCGCATCCAACGCTGGATCGTCTGGCCGGAATCGGCACGCACGACGCCCTTGGACGGCCCCGTCGTGCCACCCGTGTACAGGAGAGGTCCACCCGCCACATCGTTCGATGGTCGCGTGTCGGTGTGGGAGTCGCGCCACGGACCAAAATCAGACCCGATCACGACGACGCGTGCCGGGTCGATCCCGGCGCGGGCGGCGGCTTCGCGTCCCGTGGCCTCGTGCGTCCGGTCGACGATCAACAGCGTGGCCCCACTGTTGACGAGCAGATACTCGAGTTCCCCGACCGTGAGATGCCAATTCAGCGGGACGTACCGGGTCCCCGCGAGGAGATTCCCCAGGACCAGTTCGGGCCATTCCAGGCAGTTTCGGGCAAGAATCGCCCAACGATCCCCGGGCGTGAGCCCGGCTGCCCGGAGACCGTTCGCGACGCGACACGCGCGTACCTCGAGGTCACGCCATGTGAGGACCCGCTCCCCGACGACGACGGCTGGAGCGTCGGGTGTTTCCGCGGTGGATGGAAGGAGTGCGTCCACACCCAGACGCTAGAGCACGCCGTGGTGCGGGTTCGGATGTCCTAGGGTGCCGACATGGCCCACACAGCACCCGCTCCCGTCAAGTCGCGCATCGCCGAGATGCTCGGCGTCGACTACCCCATTGTCCAGGCACCCATGGGTTGGATCGCCAGATCGGCACTGGCCTCGGCGGTCTCGAACGCCGGAGGCATGGGGATCATCGAGACCTCGTCGGGCGAGCTCGATGCGATCAAGACAGAGATCGCGCGCATGCGCGAGTTGACCGAGAAGCCCTTTGGTGTCAACATCGCCCAGGCTTTCGTGCGCGACCCGCACATCGCAGATTTCGTCGTCGAGCAGGGCGTTGGGTTCGTGACGACCTCGGCCGGGGATCCGACCAAGTACACGGCCACGCTGAAGGCCGCGGGACTCACCGTCTTCCACGTGGTGCCGACTCTGGCGGCGGCTCTGAAGGCCGTGGATGCGGGCGTGGACGGTCTCGTGGTGGAGGGTGGCGAGGGCGGCGGGTTCAAGAATCCCCGTGATGTGTCCACGATGGTGCTGCTGCCACTCGTCGCCGAGAGCGTCGACGTGCCGATCATCGCAGCCGGCGGTATCACCGACGGTCGAACCATGGCGGCGGCCTTCGCCCTCGGGGCCGAGGGTGTTCAGATGGGCACGCGGATGGTCTCAGCCGCCGAGTCACCCGTGCACGAGAAATGGAAACAGGCGATCGTGGATGCCGCAGAGACTGACACGGTCTTTCTCAACCGGTTCGGCCGGCCGGGATTGCGGGCGCTGCGCACCGAGCGCACGAGCCGTCTCGAGCGCGAGGAGCAGGTGGGCATGGATCAATTCGGCCGCGTGCAGGAGGTGTACTTCGGTGGAGACCTCGAGGCCGGCATCGCCTTGACCGGGCAAGTGGCGGGCAGGATCCGTTCCGTCAAACCGGTGTCCGAGATCATCTGGGAGACCGTGCGCGAGTTCCGGGATCGTGCCGAGTTGGTGCACTGCATCCGCTGACCGCGTGCCGCCGTCGGCCCCGGATCGCATCCCGTCGGGGTTGATCGGGCTCAGACTCCGTCGCCTACGGTGGGAGCCATGAAAGTCGCCCTCACAGTCGTCGACCATCTCCGCCGCGCCGCGCAGGTGTACGGCGAGCGCATCGCCATCGTCGACGAGCCAGACCAGCCGGCACCGTCGTGGGGTTCGATCACGTATGCCGACATGGCCGATCGGGCACACGCCCAGGCTGCCGGGCTCGATTCTCTGGGCATCCCCCAGGGGGCTCGGGTGGCGGTCGTGAGCCAGAACTCGGCGCGTCTTCTCACCTCGTTCTACGGAGTCAGTGCCTCGGGGCGTGTGCTCGTGCCGATCAACTTCCGCCTCGTGGCCGAAGAGGTCGCCTACATCGTGGAGCACAGCGGCGCCGAGGTGCTGATCGTGGATCCGGAACTCGACGAGCCACTTGCCGCGGTGACCGCGCGGCACCGTTTCGTGATCGGGGCCGAGTCCGACGAGGTCCTCTACAGGTTCGGTGCCGAGCCACGACCATGGGTCCCCGATGAGGACGCGACCGCGACGATCAACTACACGAGCGGCACCACGGCGCGGCCGAAGGGTGTGCAGTTGACCCATCGAAACCTTTGGGTGAACGCGGCGGTGTTCGGGTGGCAGCTGGGCGTGAACGACCGTGACGTCTACCTGCACACCCTGCCGCAGTTCCACGCCAACGGATGGGGCATGGTCTTTGCGGTCACCGCGATGGGCGGCACGCACATCGTGCTCCGCAAGGTCGACGGGGCCGAGATTCTCCGACGCATCGACGCCCACGGTGTGTCCCTCCTGTGCGGGGCACCAGCGGTCGCGAACATGATCCTGGATGCTGCCGCGACCGGGTTGCCGACCAGCCGCGACCGGGTGCGGATGGTGGTGGCGGGCGCACCGCCCCCGACCAAGACCATCGAGCGCATCGAGACCGACCTGGGATGGGAGTTCGTGCAGATCTACGGGCTCACAGAGACAGCACCACTCCTCACCATGAACCGTGGTCGCAGTGAATGGGATTCCCTCAGCCCGGCCGAGCGCGCCCAGCGCCTCGGTGCCGCCGGTGCCCCCTCGCTCGGTGTCGAGATGCGCATCGACACCGAGGGCGAGGTTCTGGCCCGCGGTTCGGTGATCATGGAGGGGTACTGGAACCAGCCCGAGGAGACCGCCAGGGCCATGGTGGATGGCTGGTTCCGCACCGGCGACGGTGGGTCGATGGGGGAGCACCACCACGTGACCATCTCGGATCGCAAGAAGGACGTGATCGTCTCGGGCGGGGAGAATGTCTCGTCGATCGAGGTCGAGGATGCGGTCTTCTCCCATCCCGAGGTGGCCGAGGTCGCGGTGATCGGAATTCCCGATGAAAAGTGGGGCGAGCTGGTGCTGGCGCTCGTGGTCACCACGCCCGGGTCGACCCTCTCCGAGGATGATGTCATCGCGCACGCCAAGACCAAACTCGCGGGCTACAAGTGTCCGAAGCGGGTCGAGTTCCGCGACGAACTCGCGCGCACCTCCACCGGAAAACTGCAGAAGTTCAAGCTGCGCGCCCCCTATTGGGAGGGTCGCAACCGTCAGGTCAACTGAGGCTGCCCCGCTCAGTCGGTGCCGTAGCGGGCATCGAGCACGGCTGCGCACCCCTGGTCAGTGGCGGCGGTGAATGTGCGCTGGGTGATGACCTCACCGAGCATCCGGCCCCGCTCGTTGGCCATGTCGAGCGTGCCACCCACGCTGACCGGGATCACGAGGCACACCATGAGGCTCACCTTGTAGTACTCGAGGATCTCCTCGAAGGGAACCTCGATCCCGCCCTCCCGCAGGCACTGGTGGTAGACCCGCAGGAGGCGATCCTCATGCGCGCGCCGGTCCTCGACGGAGAGGGACTGGGCGAGCATGTAGGCCACGTCGTAGAGGCCGCCCGAGCGGGTGGTGAGCTGCCAGTCGAGGAGCACCACGTCGTCGTCGGTGCCGGGTGCCCCGAAGAACATGTTCTCACTGCGGAAGTCCGTGTGGCAGATCGTGCGGTGGGTGCCACCGAAGTCGTTGAGCAGGTCCTCGAACCGGTCACGCACGCGCTCTCCGAGCCGGATCTGGTCGGGGCTGAGGAGGCGCTCGAAACCGTTCGCCAGGAACAGCGGCCAGGCGTAGTGGAACAGCGGAACTGCCTGCATGGTGATGGGGCCGTTGCCGAAGTCCATCCAATCGAGTGCATCCAGCTCCGGCGTCTGCCACCACTTGGCGTGAAGTTTGGCCGCGGCGCGGATCGCGCGCTCGGCCAGAGCGGGCGACATGCCGGCAATCTGGTCGGAGACCTCGAGGTGGCCGAGGTCCTCCAGGAGCAGTGCCGAGAGGTTGGTCTCGGTGTCGATCGCACTCCAGTAGCACCGCGGCACCCGCACGCCCGCGCGCGGGGCCACCTCGCGGTAGAAGAGCGCCTCGCGCACGTAGTAGCGGAAGGCCTGCATCTGGGCCCGGTTCGCCTCGTACGGCGACGGGAGCTTGGCGATCATCGTGGAGGGGAGATCGCCCGCCTCGCCGGAGTAGGTGATCGTGAGACGGGCCAGTTGGCCCACCATTCCCACGCCCTCACCGATGATCTGGTGGCTCACCGACGCAACCGATCCCCCGGAGAGATGTCCGGCGTGCCTGAGAGCCGACTCGAGCCAGGCGGCGTCGAGGTCGGACGCGGACATGGGGACGGCCATCTCGGCTCCCGGCGAATCAACAGTCATGCGTCATTGTGGCACACCCTGGAGTGGGTCCTCCCGGGCGTGGGGATCTCAACGGGGCGACCGGATCAGCCGGAATGTGAGGTTGAGTCGCGCGTTGTGGAGCCTGGCGGACCGTGGGAGGCGGTGCTTCCATGCAATCTGGGATCGCCCCGACATCACGAGGAGCGATCCGTGGGGGAGCAGGCACGAGACGGTCTCGCCGGTTTGCCTGTGGCGCAGGTCGAACCGTCGCTCTGCCCCGAGCGACACCGAGGCGATCACCGGGTCCACACCGAGGCACGACTCGTCGTCGGCGTGCCATCCCATGTGGTCACGGCCGTCCCTGTAGAGGTTCGCGAGCACCCCGTTGAATGACGAACCCGTCCGGGCCTCGCAGAGACGGCGCACACGGTCCAGATCGGGCGACCACGGGTGGACCCTGCGATCACGCCCCGAGTAGCCGTAGACGACGCCAATGTCGGCAATCCAGGCCGAGAGACGCGGCTCGGCGACCTCCCTGCCGAACATCACGAGCGAGGTCGATTCCCACGGAATCGACGCACCACAACGATCGAGCAGGTCATCGGCGTCGTCGGGCGCGAGGAAGCCGGGCACGAGCAGCGCAGAGCCGTCTCGGGGCAACAGTTCGACAGTCCCGGAATCGAGGGGCAGACGGGGCAACCCGGACACGAAACCACGGTAGCGGATGGGGTGTGGTTGGGGGCAACAATGGGTCATGGTTTCTGATCCGCATCACCGTGCACGACCCACTTCACCGCGAATCCCGATCGTGGACAACCCGACAGAGGAGGTGATCGAGATGTACGCCAAGGGCATCGCGACATCCGACGGGCAACCGATCAACATCTTCGCCACGCTCGCACACCACCCGAAGGTGCTGAAGCGGTTCACGACGTACGCCGGGTTCTTCCTCAACAAGGGACTCCTGCCGGCACGTGAGCGGGAGATCGTGATCCTGCGTGTCGGTTGGAACTGTCGGTCGGTGTACGAGTTCGGTCAGCACACCCTGATCGGTCGTCGCGTGGGTCTGACCGATGCTGAGATCGCCTCCCTCACGCGGGATCCATCAGCGCACCCATGGTCGGTGCGGGACATGGATCTGATCGCGATGTGTGATGAGTTGTGCGAGGACGACTGCGTGGGGGAGACGACGTGGGGGCGTCTCGCGGACACGTGGAACACAGCCGAGCTCATCGAGCTCCTACTGGTGGCCGGCACCTACAGGTTGGTGTCGGGTTTCCTGAACACCGTGGGCGTCGAATTGGATCGCGGAACACCGGGGTGGCCCGACTGAACGGGGTCACCTGATCGTGGCCTGAGTGCGGTCATGAGTCCGACCTCTGTGGAGGGGGCACCATCCCGTCGATCCGAAACGACGGTTTCAGACCTCGATCGGGTGGTGGCAGGCCACGAAGTGGCCCGGTGCGACTTCACGCAACTGTGGTTCCTCTGCGGCACATTGCTCGCTCGCCGCGGCGCACCGGGTCCGGAAGCGGCAACCCGACGGAGGATTCATCGGGGAGGGTGGCTCGCCTTGGATGAGGTTGCCGGTGGGTTTGCGCGTCGGATCCGGAATGGGCACCGAGCCCACCAGCGCTTTCGTGTAGTGATGGCGGGTGCGCTGGTACACGGAGTCCGGATCGGCGACCTCGCACACCTTGCCCAGGTACATGACCATCACGCGGGTGCTCACGGCCTTCACGACGGCGAGGTCGTGGGAGATGAAGATCAGTGTGAGACCGTAGCGGTCCTTCATGTCCTGGAGGAGGTTCAGGATCTGGGCCTGCACCGACACGTCGAGGGCCGAGACGGGCTCATCACAGATGATCATGGTCGGCTCGAGTGCGAGTGCGCGGGCGATACTGATCCGCTGGCACTGGCCACCGGAGAATTCGTACGAACGGCGGTCGCGCACGACGGAGGGGTCCAAGTTCACGTTCACCAAGAGATCATCGATCTTGGCTTGGATCTCGGTCTCGGTGCCCTTGTTCCAGACCCGCAAGGGCTCCGCGAGCGTCTCGGACACGGTGAGGCGCGGGTCGAGCGAGGAGATCGGGTCCTGGAAGATCATCTGCATCGCCGGGCGCATGTCGCGCAGGGTGTCACCCTTCAACTCGGTGAGCTCCTTGCCGAGGAAGTTGACCGAGCCGCTCGTTGGCTTCGGGATCTGGAGCACAGCCTTGCCGAGGGTGGATTTGCCGCACCCCGACTCGCCGACGATCGCGAGGGTCTCGCCGCGGACCAGGTCGAGGCTCACGCCCGACACCGCCTTGACGATCTTGTCCCTCGAAATGCGGAACTCGACCGTGAGATCCTCGACGACGAGCACCCGGTCATCCGTGGGACGCAAGTGGGCCTTCCCGCTCCCAGCCATCAGTTGACTCCTCCGATCGGGAACCAGCAGCGATAGAGGTGGCCATCGCCCGCGTCCATGAGCGGGGGTTTCTCGGCTCGGCACTTTTCGCTGACGTAGGGGCAACGGTCCGCAAAGGCGCACCCCGCCACTTCCTTCGTGGGGTCGGGTAGGCGTCCTTCGATGACCGGCAAGCGACTTCCCGTCGGCGTCTCGAGACGTGGGATCGAATTCAGCAGAGCTTCCGTGTAGGGCATCTTCATGCTGGCGTAGAGCCTCTTCGTGGGCGCGTACTCGACGACATCCCCCGCGTACATCACCGCAATCTTGTCGGTGTGGCCCGCGACGACACCCAGGTCATGGGTGACGAGAACCATCGCGGTGTTGTTCTCGGCTCGCAACTCGTCGAGCAACTCGAGCACTTGGGCCTGCACGGTCACGTCGAGGGCGGTGGTTGGTTCGTCGGCAAACAGCAACTCAGGCCCACACGACACGGCGATTGCGATCATGATGCGCTGACGCATCCCACCAGAGAGTTGATAGGGAAACTTCCGCAGCATGCCCTCGGGGTCGGGGATGCGCACACGCCTGAGCAGCTCGACGGACTTCTGGCGGGCTGCACCCTTGTCCATCTTGAGGCGAACGACGAGGCTCTCGCTCAACTGCGAACCAATGCGGCGAGTGGGGTTGAGCGCGGTCATCGGATCCTGGAAAATCATCGCCATCCCGGTGCCCCAGAGATCGCGCACCTCGTCTCGGGGCAGGTCGGAGATCTCCCGACCTTGATAGACGATCGAACCCGTGCGGGTGGCGGTGCTCGGCAGAAGACCCATGACGGCACGCGAGAGCACCGTCTTGCCCGAACCGGACTCACCCACGATGCCGATGCTCTCACCAGGAGCGAGAGTGAGCGTGGCGTTGCGAACCGCCTGGAGGTTGCCACGCGGCGTGCGAAAACCGACCGACAGGTCCTCGATCTCGAGCAAGTTGGTCATATCTTGGCTTCTCTCAAGTCGAGTCGCGAGCGTACGTAGTCACCGAACCAGTTGCTCGAGATCACGGTGAGGGCGATGCATATCGCCGGCATGTACACCTCGTGGGGACTGAAGGCGATGTTGCCGCGACCATTGGCGAGCATCGAACCCCACGACGCACCCCCGGGCACACCGATACCGAGGATCGACAACGATCCCTCGACAATGATGACCGAGCCGATGGCCAGGAAACCGATCGCGAGGATCGCCGGCGCGACGTTCGGCAGGATGTGCCTTCGGATGATCGTGAAGTTGCGCGTGCCCATCGACTTGGACGCAACCACGAAATCGCGGCTCGACCATTGGAGCGCAGAAGCGCGCGCGATCCGCCCGAGGATGGGAATGATCACGATCGTGAGCGAGAGGATCAGGATGATCAGACGTCGCTGGAGCGTCGCTGGTTTGTCCGGCGAGGAATAGGCCAGCGTCGACAACAGTGCCAGGGACAGCACGAGGTTCGGGATGGACAGCATGATGTTGAAGATGGAGACCACGATGAGGTCGTACTTGCCTCGGAAGTACGCCGAGGTGATGCCGATCAGAGCACCGATTCCGCCGCCGAAGAGAACAGCGAAGAACGAGACGAAAATCGAGATGCGGGCTCCATTGATGAGCCCCGAGAGCATGTCGTAGCCGTCTTGTGTCGTGCCGAGGGGGTGTCCCGGTGTGCCGGGCAGTGCGCCGAGATAGTCGTAACTCGCCAAATCCCATTGCCGCAGGGGGAGCAGGGCGCCGAACAGTCCGAGGAGGACAATCGATCCGAGCCACGAGCCGGCGAGGTAGAAGCCAACCGGTCTCTTCCTCTTCGCGGCGGGAGCGAGCGGACCAGTGTCGGCACTGTCCGCGGTTGAAATCGTCTCAGACACGGCGCTCCCTCGTTCTCGGGTCGACGACTTGGGTGATCAAGTCAACGGTGGTGTTGAAGAAGACGTAGAACGTCGCGATGAGAGCGATCAGCGTCTGCATTGCGATGAGTTGCCGCGAGCCGATCGCGTAGAAGATCTCGTATCCGATACCGGGAATGACAAAAATCGTCTCGATCACGATCGTGCCGCCGATCAGACCGCCCATGTTGAGCGCAGCCGAGGTCAGCAGTGTCGTGCTCGAGGGTCGGAAAACGTGCCTGAAGAGAATTCGGCGGTCCGAGATCCCCTTGGAGGCGGCCATGGTGACATAGTCCTCCTTCAGGGTCTGGATGACGTCGTTTCGAAGCAGACGTGTGTACGACGAGGTGAGGCCGACGCTGATGCTGATGACGGGGAGAATCATCAACTTCAGGTGTTCGAGGAGGTTCTCTGATGGGGCCACGTAGCCGATGGGATCCACCCATTCGAGTTGCACCGCGAACACCAGCGACATGATGAGCGCGAGCGCGAACGAGGGGAACGAGACCATGGTGAACAGGGTGCTCGACACGATCCTGTCGAAGCGGCTGTTCTCCTTGTAGGCCGACACCAGCCCGAGCGGCACCGCCAGCGTGAGCGACACGATCTGTGCGTAGATGAGCATTTGCAATGACACGGGAAGGGTCTGGCCCACCACCTCGGAGACCTCGCGGTATCCGCCCGCGAGGTAGTACCGACCGAGGTCACCGGTAAGGAGCCCGGTGTACCAGTTCCAGTAGTAGCCGAACACACCCTCGTCGAGTGCCAGGTCCTGGCGAATCGACTCGATCACCTGCGGAGCTGCTCCACCCGCGATCACCTCTGCTGCGTCGCCGGGAAGAAGCCATGTCAGCAGAGAGAGCAGGAAAGTTGCGATCGTCACGATGACAACCAGCCCGACGAGACGCTTCGCGAGTATTTGCAAGAAATCCATTGAGTCCCCAAGCGCGGAGCGCGTTGCCCCGCGCGTCACCCTAGAACAAACAAGGGAGCGGCGCCCAATCGGACGCCGCTCCCTCGTGGTGTTTGAACGTGAGTCAGTGAGGAAAGGTCACCCCTTCTTCTTCTGAACCCCGGTCCAGTCGATGCCCCAGTTGGTCACGAGGCGCTGGGTCTTGCCCTTCACCAACTGCAGCTTGCCGATGTTGGTGAGGCCCCGCTTCTTGTTCATGAACATCGTGTAGTAGCCGTGAACGGTGGAGCCCATGTAGCCCTCGGTCTGCAGGTAGGCGGTGCCCTCGATGTAGGAGGCCTGTGCGCCCGCCTTGGACTGCTTCGCCTGTCCGTCGTAGAAGAACTGCGAAACCTTGAAGTCGTTGTGCTTGGCGAGGTTCAAGATCGATCCGATGGCGGAGGAGTAGATCCGCGCCGAGGAGGTCGAGTTGTACACCGTGTTCGCGGCAGCGGTCTCGGCGGGCCACGCGCTCTTCAAGACGAATGGCAGGTTGAAGCCGACGTCGGTTCCCTCGAAGAGCAGGGCACCGATCGCATCGTAGGCATTCTGCGTCGCGAGGCTCGTTGCCCCGGAGTTGAAGGCCTTGGCGATGATGATGGCGGCTTCTTCGATCACCTGGTTCACCTTGATCCCGCACTTCGCCCACTGGTCGATGAAGAACTGGTTGTTCCTCTGCGAGACAGTGCTGGTGTCGGCGGGGACGGTGAATTCGAGCGTCTTTCCTGCGTTTCCGGCCTCGGCCTGCCACGCCGCGACGTACTGCTTCGAGAGGTTCACGTCGAACGCCTGGAAGCCACGCGTGGTGTACATGATGCTCTTCGGCCCGACGAGCGACTTGGCGATGGTTGCCTCACCCTTCAGTCGGACCTTGTTGTAGCCCACGCGATCCAAGCAGTGCAGCACAGCGAGGCGGGCGTTCTTGCTCTTGAAGGGCGAGTTCGCCTTGGCCTGGTTCAACCACAGTGACGGGTAGTACTCCACACCCGACTTGTACTCGGTCAGGATCGACTTGCGCTTGCGAAGGTCCTGGATGAAGGTCCCTTCGCCCAGGGCACTGAAGTACGCAGCGTCGTATTTGCCCGTGCGAACGGCTGCCGCGCGCTGCGAGGACTCCTTGATGTTGGTGAAGGTGATGGTGTTCAGGTACGGCAACTTGTCGCCGGTGTTGGGATCCTTGCGCCAGTACTTCGGGTTCTTCTTCACTGCGAGCGTGTCGGTGTTGACCAGCGTGTAGTTTTCGTCGGTCATGAACGGCCCGGTGCCGATCGGGCGGCCGGTTCCGCAGGTCGCGACCCTGGCGCCCGTGAACTGGCTCGGCGCACGGACAACGAAACGGCCCGATGCATACAACATGCTCTCGACGTCGTTCTGCGCGCGGTCGAGCGAGAGAGTCACCGTCAGGTCGTCCTTCTTGGTGATCTTCTTGATGTTCGCGGTGAACGCAGCCGAGGTCCCGATTCCAATCGCCTTCGACAGGTACGAAGCGCTCGGGGCGGTCACGGTGAAGTTCAACGCGTTCAGGCCGGCGGCTTTGTCCAAGGCTCCGTCCTTGGCGAAGATGCCAAGTGCCATCAACAGAGCGACCTGACCGACGTTTGCCGCGGCATTCGCGGCCACCGTGGGATCAGCCAGACCGAGTCCGGTCAACGCCGCACGACCCACCGCGGTCGCGGAGAACGCGGTGTAGAACGCGGTCGCCTTGGCCGCGTGTGTTGCTGCATCAGCAAAGGCCTGATCAGCGGCTGCTTGGCCGGTTGCGTAGTCGAGGTTCAACTTCAGGGCGTCAGCATTCAGCGGTGTGCCGTCGTGGAATGTGATGCCAGAACGCAACTTGATGTCCCAGGTCTTCAGGTCGGCGTACGGCGTGGCGCTCTCTGCGAGCAGACCGATCATGTCGCCACCGATTGTCTTTTCGAAGAGGGTCTCGTACACGGTGCGGACCGCCATCAACGCCGAGTTGGCGGGGTTGTTGGTGAAGCAGAAGCCCGGGAAAGTGTCGCCGATCGCAACTTTTACGTCGCCGCCGTATTTGCTCGCCGACTGCTTGGATGCAGCCTGACTCGTCGTCGAGGCCACGGTTGACACCGCGATGGCGGCCGCAATGGCGACCCCCACGCGACGCAACACCCGGGACCTGTTGGTCTTGTGTGTCATTGAGTTACCCCCACGTGCGGCACACCGCTTCGGTGTGTCCGGAAATGGACCATAGCACCCATCGGGTCGGGTGCCCAGTGCCGATGGGGGAAAACACGTTGTCGATGGCAATGGTGCCCCGTGGAATAGCCGGGGCGACGGACCCCCCTTTTGCCGGCAGGCGGGGCGGGGGACCCGGATCGGCCCTGATCAGGGGAACACGTGCACCTTGATGGCGCCGGCTGCCCGATCATCGGCGCAGCGGACCGCCTCGGCTGCCTCGTCCAAGGCGAGCCGGTGGGTCACGACAACGGAGGCGATCCCGGGCTGTCGGGCGAGGAGATCGGCCGCGCCCACAAAGTCCTCGTTGGCGTGGTCGTGGCTGTAGAAAATGGACGGCAGGAGCGTCACCTCCTTCATGAGAAGAGCGTTCGACATTGTGACCGGCGTCCAGAACATGCCGAACTCGAGCAGGAACCCCCTCGGTCGGAGTCCGGCGACGCACGCATCGAAGCTCTGCTGGCTGCACACGGCATCAAAGGCCGAGTCGTAGAGGGAGTGGCTCGTGCTGGTGGGAGTACCCGTTGGGACGAGGCCGAGCCTCTCTGCGGCCTCACGCTGGTGAGGGTGACGGGCCACGATGTCGACCTCCACCTTCCGGTCGCGCAACACTGCACCACACAACAGCCCGATCGACCCGGCGCCGACGACGAGCGCCCGGGATCCGGGCTCTGGCCGCACTCGCTCGACGCCATGGACCACGACCGCGAGCGGCTCCACGAGCGCGACCTGCGAGGGACCGACGCCGGCCGGCATCTCGACGAGGCGCGAGGGGTCGACACGGGCGAATTCGGCAAGGCCACCATCGCGGCTGATGCCCAGCAGTGCACGTCCCGCATCGCGGCACAAGTGCCCCAGACCGCGGCCACACTCGGTGCAGACACCGCACTGGCCGGTGGGTCGAACTGCCACGAGCCGACCGGTCTCCGTCGTACCCCCGAACTCGTGGCCCATGACGACACCCGAGACGCCAGCGGCGAGCAAGTGAAGGTCGCTGCCGCAGATCCCAGACGAGGTGATTCGGATCAGTTCTCCATCGCCTTCGGGCACATCGCGCTCGACGACGCGCACGGACCCGTTGTCGGCAACCGCGGCGAGCACGACAACGACGGTATCAGTGCGCCCGGGCCCGACCGCTGGGCGGGGTCACGGGATCGAGGTGGACGAGGCCGAGGTGGACAAGACCAAGGTCGTCGTTGCCGTCGTGAGTGATGGTGACGACGGGGTGGTGCCCTCCGGTGCCGCGGTCGTTGACGGCGGCAAAGCGGTGGTCGTCGATGCGGTGGTCGGTGCGGGGGCGGTTGTTGTCGTGCCGCCGGTCTCGATCCACCGGGCGAATCGTGCGATTTCTGCGACCATGAAGGTGCTCCGGGCCCGATAGCCGGTGGCGGTGAGGTGCATCCCGTCGGCAACGAATCGTGAATCGCCCCGTGGGGTGAACCAACCGTTCCAGTCGGAGACCTTCAGATTCGGCCATCTCTCGGCGGCACGCCCGAGTTGAGTGTTGAAGCGCACCCCCCTCGGTTTCCTGTCCGGCCGGGGCGTGGCCGCAAACTCGAGATTGATCCACATCACGGGCAAGTCGCGGGCGCGCGTCATCACCTCGTCGATCAGCCAGCGCGCATAGGCGCTGTCGCGGTAGCCGGCCATGTCGTTGGTGCCCAGTGCCACGACGACCGCCCCGACATCGACGGTGCCGGCGAGACGGCGAGCGAGCACTCCGGCCCCGACCCGGGCTGATCTTCCGACCCGAGCGTCGATGACCACCTCATCCCATGCGGCGAGTGACCGGAGGCGGGAACTAAAGCCGCCCATGGATGTGGCTCCCACGGTGAGCGAGTCGCCGATCACCAGCAGCGCACCCTGGTGTGCGACTCGGTCGCGCGCACGAGGTCCTCCACCAGTCACGGCGCCTGCATCTCCACGCTCCATCGTGACGAGGGCACCGATGACGAGCCCCATGGCGATCGTTGTGCGAGCGAATCGTGCGCGCCGCGCGAGGGTGGTGTACACCTCTCAAGTGTGGCACCCCGGGTGTGGCATCGTGGTTGAGTGACGAGTCGCCACTTCCTCACCTACCTGGCACTCGCGACAATGGCGGTCACCCAGCCGATCCTGGATCTGTACAGTCGCAACGTGACGGTGTTCTCGGCCGCGAAGCTCTCGACTCCCGAGATTCTTGCGTTCGTTCTCCTGGTCGCAATCGCCCCGGCCGTGCTTGCCTCCTCGGTCGACCGATTCACGCGCCAGTTCGGCGCGAAGGTGAACGAGTCGGCGCGCCTCGTCATGCTCGGCGTCTTCTCGGCGGCGTTGGGCCTCGCGGTCGCGCGGTGGTTGGGGTTCGAAGGGGATGTCGGGTCGGTGGCCCTGTCGGTGAGTTTCGCGGTCGCCTTGCCCTGGGCGTTCGACAGGTCACGCCCGGTGAGGGAGTGGTCGCGATGGCTCGCGGTGCTGTCGGTTGCCGTCACCGGCAGCGCGGTCGTGCAGATGCGGCCCGTCCTCATCGGGACCGAGGGTGCCTCAACCGACGCGGTGGTCGCGGCGCCATCGGTCTCGGTGATCCAGATCGTGTTCGACGAGTTCCCGCTCCACGCCTTGATCTCTCCTGCCGGCACGATCGATGCCGAGCGCTTCCCCGGGTTCGCCGAGCTGGCGGCATCGTCCACGTGGTACCGCGACACCGTGGCGGCGTCGAACTTCACTCACCAGGCCGTGCCGGCGCTGCTCTCCTCGGTCGAGCCCGCAGCGGAGGGTGGCCCGTTCCTCGCCGAGTACCCGCGCAACATCTTCACGCTGTTCCGAGGCCGGGTCGGAATCGAGGGTGTCGAGCCGGTCACGAGTCTGTGTCCCGCCGGCGAATGCGCTCCGGCGAACCGGGTCAACGATTCGGTCGATGCGAGGCGATTCCTGCGATTCATCCGCGACGCGGGTTTCGTCTACGGCCAGCGCGTGCTCCCTCCGACGGCCCGGAAGAAACTCCCATCGACGGAGGGCGCATGGGGCGGCTTCAACGCGGTGGCCGACAAGTTCAAGGAGCAGTTCGACGGCTCGGCCCTCCCGCATCTCAAGGCACTCGAGCGGGCGGTCGCACGCCATGTTCGCGACCGTGAGCCGCGGGTGTCGGTGGTCCACGTGCTCGCGCCGCACGCACCATGGCGCCTCACGCCGGATCTGCGGTTGACACCCCAATCACCCGAGATCGGAATCAAGAATCCGACCGACGACGACGGAGTGCGAGACATCTACCAAGCATTCCTCCACCAGCTCGGCGCCACGGATCGTGCGGTCTCGGCGCTGATCGCACAGTTGCGCGATGCCGGCCGTTGGGATGACACGATGCTCGTGGTCTCGGCCGACCACGGCATCTCGTTCGTGCCGGGGATGCCGCAGCGCCACACCGATTTCTCGGACATGGCCCAATCGGACGACATCTTCCGGGTTCCGCTCTTCGTGAAGTTCCCGAACCAACGCCGGGGCGAGACGAGCGAGTGCGCCGCGTCGAACCTCGACGTCCTGCCGACGATCGTCGACGTGACCAAGACCGCGACCTCGTGGACCTTCGCCGGTTCGTCACTCGCCCGGGTGTGTCCCGCGCGGCGCGAGAGGGTGGTGCGGTCGGCAACGGGTGAGACCGCGGTGATGTCGGAGGATTTCGGGGCGGTGCGTGCCCGCGCCGCACACTATGCGGGTCTGGTTCCGAACACCGGGCCCATCTCACGCGTGGCCGCCGTGGGCGCGTCGGCGGCGCTGATCGGCATGAACCTCCCCACGGAGGGCACCGACGACGCTGTCGCGTCGTGGTCGATCAAACAAGCCGATGGGTTCCGGTCGATCGCCGGGATCAAGGGCACGAGCGTGCCGGCCCAGGTGACGGGCACCGTCACCGTGTCGAGATTCCTGCCCTCCGGCACGGAGGGGATCATCACGGTCGACGGAAAGGGGGCGGGTGTCATCGGCGAGTTGAGCGGGGCGAGCGGTACGGTCCGCTTCACGGCGATCCTGGACTACACGCTCCTCGGTGCCGGCGACCACCGGGTGGGTCTGGTGATCCGGAGACCCGACGGTCGTCTCACGCGCGCGCCGGGTTGATGCGCGCGGCGAACGATTCCCGGTCCTCCAAGTCGGCGACCACGGCGGGGATATCGGCGACCCCCACCGGGGCTCCGATCAAGTAGCCCTGCACCCGGGAGCACCCGAGGCTCGCGAGGAGGGACAACTGGCCGGTGGTCTCGACGCCCTCTGCCACGACCTCGGCCGAGAGCGAGCCGGCCATCGCCACGATCGTGCGCACGATCGTGCGCGTGCCCGGATCATCGAGCCGCTGGACGAACGTGCGGTCGATCTTGACGCAGTGGATCGGAAAGCGCTGGAGGAGCGACAACGAGGAGTATCCAGTGCCGAAGTCATCGACCGCGATCCTCACCCCGAGCGACTCGAGTCGGCGGAGGGTGGCGAGGGCCTGGTCGGGTTCGGTGATCATCACGCCCTCGGTGACCTCGAGCCACAGTTGATCGGCCGAGACCCTGGTGGTGGCGAGCGCGTCGACCACCGTGTGCACGAACTGCGGATCGTTCAGCTGTCGCGGGGAGACATTGACGCTCATGGTGGTGCTCGGCTTGCAGGTGCCGTCGTCGATCCAACCGCGCAGGCGCGCCAGCGCGTCGCGCAGGGCCCAGGTGCCCAGTGGCACGATCGTGCCCGTGTCCTCCGCGACGGGGATGAACTCGGCCGGGGAGACGGGTGCACCCTCGCGGCGCCAACGCATCAGCGCTTCGAAACCGACCACGAGGCCCAAGTCGACGTCGACGATCGGTTGGTGCACGAGGTGCACTTCCCCGCGCTCGAGTGCGCGGTAGAGGGCGGTCTCGATGTCGAGCCTCTGGGTCACTCGCTCCACCATCGAGTCGTCGAAGACGGCGATGCAGTTGCGTCCGGCGTCCTTGGCCCGGTACATGGCGGTGTCGGCGTGGCGCATGAGCGCATCGGCCGAGAGATCCATGCCGGAGGGCGCGTGGGCGACGCCGATGCTCGCCGTGACGAACATGTCGGGTTGGGATCCGCCGACGGGCTCGCGGAAGGCGTCGAGGAGTTTCTCGGCGAGCATCACCGACTGCGCGGCAGTCTCGGTGCGGTCATCGAGAACCACGAACTCATCGCCCGAGATCCGTCCCACCACCGCGTGGTCCGGCACGCTGGCGAGCAGTCGTGACGCGACGGTCGTAAGAACATCGTCGCCCGTGGCATGGCCGAGACTGTCGTTGATCGCCTTGAACCGGTCGACATCGATGAACAGAACGGTGGGTTGGCGCGGGGTTCCCCACGACGAACGGAGCGCAGTGTCGATGTGTCGCAGCATCAGCGTCCGGTTGGGGAGACCCGTCAGGGAGTCGGTGAGCGCGGAGCGCACCAGCTCGTCCTGGGTGGAGGCGTTCGCGCGCACCGACTGCACGACGCGCGTCATCACGGCGACCGCGAGCACGACCGACGAGGCGATGCGCACGATCCGGTCGCCCGCGCTCGGTGCATCGGTGCCCGCGAGGGCGATGACCGGCGCGATGAGCGCGGCCGTGGTCGCGGTCAACCGTGCCATCAGCGGTGACGAGATGCGCACGCGCCTCCCCGCGGTGATCGTGCGCACCGACGGATGGAACAACGCGGCGGCGCCCGCCAGTGCCGCCCCGAGCAACAGCGCATCGAACCAGCGTGGATCGAGCGAGACGTCGTCGCGCAACGAGACCGCCCGCACGATCGCGGCCGCGACGCAGCCGAGAACCGCCGCCGCGCCGAATCCGATCGCGGTGTTCGAGGCGCCGGAGAAAAGCAGGATCGCGAGCAGCATGACGACGACGGTCGCGGCCGCCAGCACGACGGCCCGCAGCACCGACACGGCGTCGCCGACGGAGTCGAGCGCGCCGTAGACGAACCATGTGCCATCCGTCGGGTCGCTCGCAGGCTCCACCAGGAGCACCCAGACGATGATCCATGCGCCGAGCCCGACGATGAGTCCATCGGCAATGACGCTGGCCGCACGATCGGCGAGCCTCCGGCTCGTGGTCGCGACGAGCACCACGATCATCACCGTGAAGGGTGCGGTGAGGAGGATTTCGGTGAGTCGGGCATCGAAGCCGTGCGTCGAACCCCATCGGGCGAGGAACAACAGCGTGGTGACCAGTGCCGCCGCCGCGGGCCCCCGCCACCCGATGCGATGGGCGAGACCGGCGGTGAGAACAGCCGCCGTCAGGACCAAGAGCGCTCCTGCGGTGGCGTCACCGACCCCGATCGTGCCCGCGGCAACGAGCGTGGTCGTCACGGCGCCAGCCAGCGCCGCCGACCAGGCGACCGCGCTGAAGGTCCTCCGTGCCACCGTGGTCGCCTTTCATGTCGGCCGGGCCTGCGTGCGCAGGCGCGGATGTCCAGGCTCCATGGTGCCAACAACGACCGCGTCATCGGGGGATCACGCGGGTGCGAGGGCGCGCGAGGGCGAGCGCGGCCACCCGTGTCCGGCGGGATGATCGGTGTCCCCGCACGGAGCAGGGGTGGTCCATGGCTTCTGCGCGCGTATAACCTCGGAATCGACCATGACCACCGCCGCCCCCTCCGTCACGGTCGTCGTGCCCGGGTCCCATCTCATGGCCGAACTACTCGGCGAGCGGGACGAGCACCTGCGCAGGGTCGAGGGGGCATTCCCCGATGTGTCGGTGTCGGTGCGCGGCAACGAGATCGCCTGTGCCGGTCCGCGCTCGCACCAGGTGGGGAAGTTGTTCGAGGAGATGGTCCTGCTCCTCCAGCGCGGGGAGAGACTGGACGCCTCGGTGATGGACCGCAGCATCATCATGGTGCGCGCCGAGCAGAGGCCGAGCGCGGTGTTGACAGACGACATCCTCAAGGGTGCGCGCGGCCGCATGGTGCGACCCAAGACCGCCGGTCAGAAGCGCTATGTCGATGCGATCCGGCAGAACACGGTCACGTTCGCGATCGGTCCGGCCGGGACTGGCAAGAGCTGGTTGGCAGTGGCGATGGCGGTGCAGGCCCTGCACGCGCGCGAGGTGCAAAGGATCATCCTGACAAGACCCGCGGTCGAGGCCGGGGAGCGTCTCGGGTTCCTCCCCGGGGACCTGATGGCCAAGATCGACCCGTACCTCAAGCCGCTCTACGATGCGCTCTACGACATGGTCGACGCTGAGGCCGCCCAGAAGTTGATCGAGAGACAGTCCGTGGAGGTGGCCCCACTCGCCTTCATGCGCGGTCGGACCCTGAACAACTCCTTCATCATCCTCGACGAGGCGCAGAACACGACACCCGAGCAGATGAAGATGTTCCTCACGCGCATCGGTTTCGGCTCCAGAGTGGTGGTGACGGGTGACGTCTCCCAGATCGACGTCCCCGACGGCCGCAGTGGTCTGGTGGGACTCGACCGGACCCTCGAGGGTGTCGAATCGCTCGCGTTCGTCCATCTGGACGGCACCGACGTGGTGCGCCACAGGATCGTGGCCGACATTGTCGCCGCCTACGACCGGGCTGCGCCGGTGCGCAGGCCCGCACCCGGTGCATCGGGCAAGTCGTCCGGTGTGTCCTCCCGTGACAGCCGTCGTGGTGGTCATGGCTGAATCGCGACCTCGTATCGAGGCAGTGCGACGATCCGGTGGACCGGGTGAACCCGAGGTCTGGGTCGCCGACGAGCAAAACGAGGTTCCGGTCGACCTCGAGCGTTGGCGGGCGCTCGCACTCGCGGCCCTGGGTGCATTGGGTGTGCGGGGCAACTGCGAGCTCTCGGTGTTCTTCGTCGATGTCGCGACCATGACCGGCTTGAATGCTGAGCACCTGGGCAAGACGGGCCCGACCGATGTGCTGGCCTTCCCGCTCGACGGGGTCACCGTGGGTGAGTCGCAGGGGCCCGGGGTGGCCTCGAAGGGGCCGGTGCGCCCGCACCCCGACCACGACGACATGCCGTTGTTGCTCGGTGATGTGCTGGTGTGCCCGGCTGTCGCCCGGGATCAGGCACCGGCGCATGCCGGCACCCTCGACGACGAGATGGCGCTCCTTTTGGTGCATGGAATCCTCCACGTGCTCGGCCACGACCATGCCGAGCAGGGGGAACGCATCGAGATGCGTGCGCTCGAGTTGTCGATTCTCGAGGTGCACCACTGGGGCTGTCCCGCACCCGCGGGTTTCCGTCAGGTCCACGCCGATGATCCCGACGACGCGGAAGGAGTCTGACCGTGTCGGTGGTCCTGGCGAGGGTGCCCACGTCCGCCGATTGGTGGATGATCGTGGTGATCGGGTTGTTGTTCGTGGTGCTCGCCGTGATGGCGATCGCAGAGATGGGGCTCTCGCGCATCTCCAAGCCCAAGGCCCAGGCCCTATCGGACACGGGTGCCCGCGGCGGGGCGAGTCTCCTGGGCCTCGTCGCTCATCCCGAGCGATGGGTCAATCCGCTGTTGCTGGCGGTCAACGTCTGTCAGACGGTGCAGGCCACCCTCACCGGCGTCGTCGCAGGCCGTCTGTTCGGTGCCGCCGGCGTGGCAGTGGGTGTGGTGCTCAACGTCGTGGTGTTCTTCGTGTTCGCCGAGGCCGTCCCGAAGACGTACGCGGTGCAGCATCCCGAGCGTGCGGCGCTGCGCACGTCGCGTCTCGTGGGTCTGGTGTCGGCCTTCTGGCCGCTGCGCGTCGCCTCTCGCGGGTTGATCGGGCTCACCAACGCCGTGGTCAAGGGCAAGGGCCTCGAGCAGGGTCCTTTCGTGGGCGAGCAGGAGTTCCTCGGGATCGTCGAGGCCGCGGCCGAGGAGAAGGTGATCGAGCACGAGGAACGAGAACTCATCGAGTCGATCATCGAGTTCGGGGACACCGTGGTGCGCACAGTGATGACGCCCCGACCCGATGTGATCTCGGTGGACACCGGGTCGGGGATCGAATCGGCCCTGGACGTGGCCTTCGAGCACGGATTCAGTCGGCTCCCCGTCATGCGCGAGGACGAGGATGGCAACGACGACGTCGTTGGCATCGTCTACACCAAGGACATGATGCGCGCGGTGCGCGCGGGCGCCGCCGGCGGGCTCGTGGACGCTCTGGCGCGCGAGGCGCGCGTGATACCCGAGACCAAGCCCGTCGCGAAGCTGATGCGAGAGATGCAGCACAATCATTTCCACATGGCGATCGTGGCCGACGAGTACGGAAGCATCGTGGGTCTCGTGACCCTCGAGGATTGTCTCGAGGAATTGGTCGGCGAGATCGTCGACGAGCACGACGAGTTCGACCCCGTGGTGACACAGCTCCCGAGCGGGGAGTCGATCGTGGATGCCTCGATGTCGATCGAGGACTTCAACGACCACTTCAGCACCCGCATCCCCGACGACGAGCACGAGACGATCGCCGGGTACCTCTTCGGAGCCCTGGAGCGGGTGCCATCTCCCGGTGAGCGCATCGAGGTCGAGGGGTGGATCTTCACCGTCGAGGAACTCGAGGGTCGTCGCATCACCTCGGTGAGGGTCGTGCCGCAGATCGACGAGTCCTGAACCCCGCCGCCGACGCGGCCCGGGACTAGGTTCGGCGCATGCAGATCTCACTGAACGGCAGGGTCGCGCTCGTCACGGGAGCATCGCGGGGGATCGGGCTCGCGATCGCTCGGCAGTTCGCCGAGTCGGGTGCCAAGGTGATGATGGTGTCGCGCAAGATCGACGAGTCGGTGCTCGTCGACTTCCCGGAGGGGGCGCAGGTGGCCGTCCGTGCGGTCAATGTCGGCGATCTGGGCGTCGCGCGCGAGGTGGTGGCCGAGACGATCGCCCGGTTCGGCCGGCTCGACATCCTCGTGAACAACGCGGCGACGAACCCGTACTACGGCGCCACGATGGGGGTGGACGAGTCCCGCTACGACAAGACGATGCAGGTGAACCTGAAGGCGCCGGTGTTCTGGACGCAAGCCGTGTGGGATTCTGCGATGAAGGATTCCCCCGGGGTCGTGGTGAACATCTCATCGGTGGGTGGGCTGCGCGCCGGGGGCGGACTGGGTGTCTACAACGTGACCAAGGCGGCACTCATCCACCTCACGCGCCAGCTCGCCGGCGAGCTCGGCCCCACGCGGGTCGTGGGCATCGCGCCGGGACTCGTGAAGACCGACTTCGCGGGGTATCTCGTCGAGAACTTCGGTGAGCAGATCGCAAAGACCGTGCCCACGAAGAGGCTGGGGGAACCCGAGGACATCGCGAACCTGGCGACATTCCTCGTCTCGGACGCCGCGAGCTGGATCACCGGCGAGACCTACGTCATCGACGGCGGTGCGGGAGTGGGCGGGGCCGGCTGACACCGGCTCGGAGCCGCGGCGTGGTGCGGTCTCCGCGGTGGCCCCGCCGACATCATGGTGGCGTTCAGCCCGTCACCGAGGTCGGAGATCGCTCTCGCCGTCAAGCGACGCTGGTGGACGCCGGGCGGTCCCGCGCTCAGTTCGACGCCACGAGCGCGGATCTGATTGGTTTGCCGAGCGGGGTGCGCGGGATCGACCCGATGCATCGGATCGCCCGCGGGGCACACCACGCGGGCAGGGTCGACTTCACGTGGTCCCTGACCTCGGCGAGACCGGGACACTCACCGGTCGGCACGATCCATGCGTGCACTGCATCTCCCCACTCGGGATCGGGAACGCCCGCGACGCAGACCTCGGCAACTCCCGGCAGGGTGGCGATCACGGCCTCCACCTCGTCGGGCCACACCTTCTCGCCGCCGGTGACGATGACATCGCCGATTCGGCCGTGCACCACGAGGCCGCCGTCACGCATCTCGCCCGCATCCTGAGTGCAGAACCACCCATCGGCACCACACGGGTCCATGTCGCTGCCACCCGGGGAGCCGTCCCGGTAGGTGCGAAGCAGCATCGGGCATCGCAGGTGCACGATTCCATCGCGGATCTCGATCTCGACGCCATCGAGGGCCCTTCCGTCGTAGACGACGCCGCTTCCGGTCTCGGTCATGCCGTAGGTCGCGACACAATTCCCGGGCCTGTCCACTGGCGGTCGTGAACCGCCGAGCACGATCGTGCGCACCAGCGACGCATCGATGCGCCCGAGTGCCGTGGCGACGAGCGACACCAGGGTCGCGCCGCGCGCCGCGGCGTCGCGATAGGCGGCGGGGTCGAAGCGGGGAGCAGTGATGAGGGGTGCGCCAGTGACGATGGCGCGCGCGACGACGGAGAAGCCACCCACGTGCGCCGGCGGGAGGCACGCGAACCAGCAGTCGTCGGGACCGACGCCGAGTCGTGCGCTGGAGGCGAGTGCGCTCGCCCGGACAGCCTCGATGGTGAGCACAGCCGCTTTCGGCTGACCGGTGGTGCCACTGGTGGCAACGATCAGCGCGTCGCCATCCTCGGCCGGTCGACCGTTGTGGGCCCGCTCCCCACCGGCGTCGACGATGCGTGTCGGTGCCACGGTCGCAAGTTGAGTCTCGCGCGCGGTGCCGGGGAGGCGCTGGTCGAGGGGAAAGACCGCATCTCCGTCGTCCCAGGCGCGCCGGACGCGGGTGACGAACTCGTCGCCGAGGGGGAGGTCGAGACAGATCACCTCGCGCACCGGCTCACTCTAAGGCTGCTGTCTCTGCGACACTTGGAGTGTGTCGCACGCCCGTCCACCGTGTCATCCTGCGCGGACGGTGCCGGCGCAGGTGACATGACCAGCCTGCCGACATGGTGGCTCGGTGCCCGTCCACGCACCCTGCCGGCCGCGTTCGTGCCCGTGGCGGTCGGGGTGGCGTGCGCGTCGAACGCCGACGATCCGGTGTGGTGGAGGCTCGCGCTCGCGGCCGCGGTGAGTCTCGCGCTCCAGGTGGGGGTCAACTATGCGAACGACTACTCCGACGGTGTGCGTGGCACCGATGACGCGCGTGTCGGGCCGGTGCGGTTGGTGGCGTCGGGGCTCGCATCCCCGGGTGCGGTCAAGAGGGCTGCGCTCGGGTCGCTCGGGGTCGCTGCTGTCGCGGGTCTCGTTCTGGCCGCCGTGACCTCGTGGTGGTTGCTGGTGGTCGGTGCGACGGCTCTCGTGGCCGCGTGGACCTACACGGGCGGACCCCGACCCTACGGATACGCCGGCCTCGGGGAGGTGTTCGTGTTCGTGTTCTTCGGCGTCGTCGCAACGACCGGCACCGAGTTCGCCGTCGCCGAGAGGGTCACACTCGACTCACTGGTGGCGAGCGCGGCGGTCGGGTGCTTCGCCTGTGCGTTGCTGGTGGTGAACAACCTGCGCGACATCCCCGGTGACACCGACGCGGGCAAGCGCACCCTCGCGGTGCGCATGGGGGATGCGGCGACGCGCAAGTTCTTCGCCCTCCTCGTCGCGGGAGCCGGGGTGGCGGTGATCGTCACGGCCGTCACCGCCGGTGTCTGGGCGCTCGCCGGGTTGATCGGCGTGGTCGCTGCTCGGTCAGCTCTCGATGCGGTGGGCAGGGGCGCGCGAGGGCGCGACTTGATCGCCGTGCTCGGGGCCGTGGGTCGTGCCCAGATCGTCTTCGGTGTCACCTATTCGTTCGGGCTCGCACTCGCACTCGCACGGTGAACGGCGCCCAATCCGCGCGCACCTCGGCTGAACCCGATCGACCCGGTCACCCGATCCACCCGCACAATGCGTCGACGAATGCGGGCGTGTCCTCGAGGTGCACGGTGTGGCCGGCACCGGGAATCCGCACGCGCCGAGCCCCGGTGATGGCGGTGGCGAGCCGGTCACCGACGGCGGTGAACTTGGTGTCCAGGTCGCCGGTCACCACCAGAACCGGCATCGCGATCTCTCCGAGCCGTCCCCACAGGGGTTGCTGGGTCCCGGTGCCCGCATGGCGCAGTGAATCGGCGAGACCGCTCGCGCTGTTCCCGAGTCGTTCCCCGACCCGTGCGGCCCCGCGCGAGAGCGATGCGAACATCGGTTGGGCGAGCCATTCATCGACGAAGGCGGCGGTCCCGATCGCCTCGACGCGCTCGGCGAGCGCGGCATCGGATCGGAGACGTGCCGTGCGCTCCCCGGCGTCGTCGATGCCCGCTGTGGCGCTCACCAACACGAGTGCCGAGACCGCCCCGGGGTGGTCGAGCGCGACATGCAGAGCCACGCGTCCACCCATCGAGTAACCAACGAGGATCGTCGGTGGCTCACCGGTGCCGGACGACCTTGCTCCCAGCGACTCGACGACATCGTCGGCGCAGTCGGTGAGGGATCGCGCACCATCGGGTGATCCACCATGGCCGGGGAGATCGAGCGCAACGATCTCGTGCCGGGGGAGTCGCCCGGAGAGCGACTCTGTGACCGGAGTCCACGAGCGCCCTGTCTGGGTGAAGCCGTGGAGGAGGACGAGGCGCGCCGTGTCGGTTGCGTCCGTGACCGTGAGACGATGCGCGGCGAGTCGCATCAGCGGGCCGCGTCGGCGCGCCGCGCGAGGATCCGCTCGATCACGTTCACGAAGGTGTCGGTGTCCTGGGCCCCCGGCACCAGGAAGGCGTCGTCGATCACGAACGCGGGAACTCCGGTGATCTCGCGGTCGATCGCAGCCCGCAAGTCGGCCACCACCTCGACAGTGCCACCGTCGCCGTCGAGCCAGCCGCGCAGGGTCGCTCCGTCGAGACCCGCCCGGTCGGCGCACGCAGCGATCGTGTCGGGATCCCCGACATCGCGCCCCTCGGTGAAGTACGCCGAGAGCAGCGACTCCTTGAGGCGGGCCTGGGCATCGGGTCCCGACCCCGGTGCGACCGCGAGCGCCCAGCGGAGTGCCCGGTGAGCAAGGGTGGTGTTGGCGCGGAGAGCATCGTGCATGCGGAACTCGATGCCCTCGGAGGCGGCGATCCCGGTGACATGGGCGAGGATCTGTTCGGCCCGCTCGCGACCCCCGAACTTCTTGGCGTACGCGTCGGGCACGGGTGTCGGCTCACCGATCGGGGCGGTGGGGTCGAGTTGGTATGCGCGGTACACGACCTGGATCGTCTCGGTGACGCCTTTCTCCTGCAGGATCTCCACGGCCCGGTCGAAACGGCGCTTCCCTATGAAGCACCAGGGACAGACCACGTCGGACCAAACATCCACCCGCACAGGTGACACGATAGGCACAATGCACCCCTCCAACGACACAGCAGGCGTCGCGGCCACGTTCTGTGCCACTCTCGTCGACGAGTGGATGCGCTGCGGAGTGTCCCATGCCGTGGTCGCACCGGGGAGCCGGTCGACACCGCTGGCGCTCGCCCTCGCGGCGCGCGACGATCTCGTCCTGCACGTCTTCCACGACGAGCGCAGCGCCTCGTTCGCCGCGCTCGGAATCGCGGTGGCCACCGGTGCCCCCGCGGTGCTGCTCTGCACGTCCGGCACCGCCGCCACGCACTTCCACGCGGCCATCGCCGAGGCCCACCTGTCGGGGGTCCCGATGATCGTGTGCACCGCGGATCGCCCGCCCGAGTTGCGCGACGTCGCCGCGCCCCAGACGATCGACCAGACCAAGCTCTACGGAGACGCCGTGCGGTGGTTCCATGATCCGGGGATCGCGTCGGCCGATGCAGCCCACACATGGCGCGCTCTCGCGGCCCGTTGCGTCGCGGAGTCGACCGGACGTCGCCCCGGGCCGGTGCACCTGAACCTGCCGTTCCGTGAACCACTCGTCGGGACTGCGTCGCCTCTGCCACCCGCGCGCGCGGGTGCTTGGATGTCCCAGCATCTCGCCGTGCGACCCGACGACGGGTCCATCGGCGAGGTGGCGGGTCGCCTGGCGGGTCGGCGCGGTCTCGTGGTGGCCGGTCGTGGGGCCGATCAATCGGTGATCGATCTTGCACGAGCGCTCGGATGGCCGGTGCTCGCAGATCCGTTGAGCGGCGCTCGCGAATGCGATCGACACGTCGTTGTGGGGTTCGATCCGATCCTGCGCTCACAGACTGCCGCCGCGCAGTTGTCCCCCGAGGTGGTGGTGAGAGTCGGTCAGCCGCCGGCGTCCAAGGTGCTCTCGCAGTGGCTCGTCGCCTCCGGCGCCGAGACGATCCAGATCACCGGGGTGGACGCGGTCGTCGATCCGGACCACCGAGTCTCGTTGCGCATCACCGGTGATGCGGCCGATATCTGCGGTCGAGTCGCATCATCGGTCGCCGGCGCGACCGCCCCCCCGGGGTGGCTCGACCGGTGGGGTGCCGCCGAGACCGCGGCACAAGCGGCACTCTCCAAATGGTGTGGTGCCACGTGGTCCGAGCCCACCGTCGCACGCACCGTCACCGACGCACTCGGCTCCTCGCAGCTGGTCGTCAGCTCCTCGATGCCGATCCGTGATGTCGAGTGGTTCGGCACCGTCACCCCGGACGCGACCGTGCACGCGAACCGCGGAGCGAACGGAATCGACGGGGTCGTGTCGACGGCGATCGGCGTCGCGCTCGCGACGCGCCGGCACACAGTGCTGCTGATCGGTGACGTGGCGCTCCTCCACGACGCGAACGGACTCATCGGTCTGGCGCGCCGCGACGTGTCGCTCACCGTGGTGGTGGTGAACAACGACGGTGGGTCGATCTTCAGTTTCCTTCCGCAGGCCACCGTGGTGGGGGAGTCGGTGTTCGAGTCTCTCTACGGCACGCCCCACGGCGTGACGTTCGCGTCCCTGGCCGCGGCACACGGGCTCGAGCACATCGAGGTCGTCGATGCAGCCGCGCTCTCGGCCGCGGTGCGATCACCGGGGGTGCGCATCGTCGAGGCTCGGTTCGCGCGTGGAGCCAATGTCGCGGCCCACGAGTCGGCGAACGCAGCCGCGGTTTCCGCCGTCGATGCGGCACTGGCGGAATAGTCGCCACGGGCGCGTTGGTGCCCGGAGTCAATCCTCCCGGTCAGGGACGAACGATCGCCGAGAGCATCGCCTGGAACTTGGCCTGAGTCTCGGCCAACTCGGCGAACGGGTCGCTCTCGGCCACGATGCCACCACCGGCGAACAGTCGCGCGGTGCGGCGGTCGCGCGACAGCTGAGCGCACCGGATCGTGACGGCGAACTGACCGTCGCCGCGTGCATCGAACCAACCGACGGCTCCGCCGTACCAGCCGCGCTCCATCGGCTCATGGGAGACGATGAAGTCGATCGCCTCGCGAGAGGGGTGACCGCCGAGCGCCGGGGTCGGGCTCAAGAGACGCACGAGGTCCAACACCGACGACGGGGGTTCGGACAGCGCCCCCTCGATCTCGGTGCCGAGGTGCTGCACGTTGGCGACCGCGACGATGGAGGGTTCGGCCTCCCAGTCGAGGTACGAACAGTGGGGCAGGAGCGTGTCGCGCACCATGTCTATGACGACGCGGTGCTCGACCTGGTTCTTGGTGCTCGCCATCAACTCGGCCGCCAACCGGGCGTCGGTGTCGGGGTCCCCCGTGCGCGGCGCCGTGCCCGCCAGCGGGTGGCTGCGCACACTGCGGCCGTCGACGGCCACCAGCAGCTCGGGTGAGGCTCCGATCATGTCGCCCACGCAGTAGCGGTAACTGGAGCCGAACGAGGCGCGGAGGCGGAGCAGCACGGCATGGACGTCGATCGGATCCTCGGCGAGGACCTCGATGTCGCGAGCCACGACGACCTTGTCGAGCGACCCTGCCCGGACCGCATCGCGCGCGCCTGTGACGGTCGCGAGATACTTCTCCACCGGTGTCGCCGGTGTGACCCGAAAGCCGTTCACGGTCGGACGTGGCGGTCGGGTCGCACGCACGTCGGCCAGAGCGGCGTGGAACGCGGCATCGGTGAGGCCTGCGTCGTCGCGGGAGACCAGCGTCGCGGTGGTGGTGCCGTCGGGATGCTTCGAGACGATGAACTCAGGGATCACGAAGCGGGTGTCGGCACCGGGCAGGAACGGGACCAGACCGACGGCGACGGCGCCGTTGTCGAGGTCGGTGTCCATGGCGGCGAGGAGGGCGGTCATTTCCTCTGCGGTGCCCGTGGCCGCGACACCGCGCCCCGACACTCCCACTGCGTCTCGCACGAACAGAACACCGTCCCCGCGGCAGACGTGGTTGAGGTCGGGTGCGGCCTCGAGGCGGATCGTTCGCTGTCTCACCGCGAATCCGCCCCGGTGGTGTCCCGGTCGGGTCCGCCGCTGGCGCGGGTCCCGGTCATCAATTGGGTGAGTCCCCCGGAGAGCTGGTGGTGCACTGCGTCGGGGAACCCCGCGGTGCGAAGCATGGCAACGAGGACCTCGCGCGCAGGAAGATAGGCCACGCTGCGCGGAAGGTACCGGTACGCCGCTGCGTCGCTCAGCAGGGCGCCGATCCTCGGCACGATGCGACCGAAGTACACCGAGTTGCCCCATCGGATGACCCGGTTGTGCGGCACGCCAACATCGAGGAGGGCGACGCGCCCACCGGGCCGCACCACGCGCGCACACTCGGCGAAGAAAACGGGCAGATCGACGAGGTTCCGCAACGCGAAGCCGCACACGATCCCGTCGACGGCGCCGTCGGGTACGGGGAGACGAAGGATGTCGGCCTGTGCGCGCGGGGCCCCGCTGCGGTCGTTGGCGAGCATGCCGTGGGAGAGATCGAGCGAGACCGGCTCGAGACCGGCACGTGCGAGGTCGATGCACAGGTCACCGGTCCCCGACGCGAGGTCCAGCACCACCGAACCGGGCGGGAGGGCGAGGTCGCGCACCGCACGGCGGCGCCACTGCACGTCGAGCCGGAACGTCATGATCCGGTTCACCATGTCGTAGCGGGGGGCGATCGCATCGAACATCGACCTCACCATCGCCGACTTCTCGCGGCCCTCGGGGAGCGTGTCGGAATCCCACGAGCGCTGCTGACGGGTGTCGCGTGGGTTCACCGGGGAAAGGCTAGAGCGGGGACCAGCCGCGGATGGTCGGGCGTTCGTCACGCTTCGCCGCGGCTCCGGCGCCGCGGGCAGAATGCAAGTATTGATCCGTCGCTCCGGCAAGTGGGCGATTCGGCGAACCAAGGAGGACCCGATGATCGATTTCACCCTCGCACCCGAGCATCAGGAGATTCGCGACCGTGTCAGGTCGTTCGTGGACGGCTCGATCAAACCCGCGATGGAACCCTTCGGTCACCGCGAGGAGATGAGCGAGACCGAGCGCGGAGACTACGTGGGCCAGTTGATACGCCTGCGCAAGGAGGCCGTGAAGCAGGATCTGTGGCTGCCGCACATGCCCAAGGAGTGGGGCGGCATGGGTCTCGGGCACGTGGCCCTCGCGATGGTCCAGGCCGAGGCTGCAAAGACGCGCGTTGGTCCGTGGGTGTTCAACTGTCAGGCCCCCGACGAGGGCAACATGCACACGCTCGTGCACTGGGGCACAGACGAGCAGAAGCAGAAGTACCTCAAGCCGCTCTGCGACGGTGTGTCGTCGTCGTGCTTCGCGATGACCGAGCCCGAGGTCGCCGGCTCGGACCCGACGCTCATCCGCACACATGCCATCAAGGACGGCGACGAGTGGATCATCAACGGCCACAAGTGGTTCATCTCCGGCGCCCGGCGCGCCAAGTTCGCGATCCTCATCGCCCGCACCGAGATGGACGTGCCGGAGGGATCCCGCGGAGCCAACACCGCGTTCCTCATCGACCTGCCGGCCGAGGGATGGAACGACGTGCGCGAGGTCGAGACGATGCACGGTGCCACCGGGCACTCCGAGATCGTGATCGAGGACCTGCGCGTCCACGACTCCCAGATCCTCGGCGGTCGCGGCAACGGACACCGGCTCGGTCAGTACCGGCTCGGTCCGGCGCGGCTCGCCCACTGCATGCGCTGGATCGCCCAGGCAGAGACCGCTCTGGACATGATGGTCGACCGCTCCCTCACGCGCTACTCGCACGGATCGCACCTGGCCGAGAAGCAGGGAGTGCAGTGGATGATCGCCGACTCGGCGATGGAGCTCTACCAGTGCAAGCTGATGGTCCTGCACGCGGCCTATCGCATCGACCGCGGCGACGACTTCCGTCAGGAGGTCTCAATGGCCAAGCACTTCGTGGCGAACAGCCTGAACCGGATCATCGACCGAGCGATCCAGGTCCACGGTGCGCTCGGGTACTCGACCGACACCCCGCTGGCGAGCATGCTCCAGCACGCCCGCTGGGCCCGGTTCGCCGATGGTGCCGACGAGATCCACCAGATGCGGATCGCCGAGAACACGATCAAGGCCTTCACCGACACCGGCACCACGCGGAAGGCGACCGGCGATTTGCCGGTGTGATCGGTCACCATTCGCCCTCGGGGCGCCCGTGGGGCAGCGGATCGGCTCGCGGGCGCGTCACGAGTCGACGGCGATCTCCTTGGCCCACCTGTAGTCGGCCTTGCCCGACGGGGACCGGAGGATCTCGGGAACGCGGATGATCCGTTTGGGGAGCTTGTAGCGCGCGATGTGCCTGGCGGCCTCCGTCAGCAGCGAGTCGTCGTTCGGGGCGCGACCCTCCTTCACGCGGATGATGGCGACGACCTCGTTGCCCCACCGCTCGCTCGGCCTTCCGGTCACGACGCAGTCGTAGACGTCGCCGTGCGCTTTCACGGCGGCCTCGACCTCCTCGGCGAAGATCTTCTCGCCGCCCGAGGTGATCGTCACGGAGTCGCGTCCGTGCACCTCGATCATGCCGTCGGCGCGCAGGCGGGCACGGTCGCCCGGCACGACGTAGCGAACCCCCCCGATGACGGGATACGTGCGGTTGGTCTTGGCCTCATCACCGAGATAACCGAGCGCGAGGCGGCCGCTCTTTGCGAGCCAGCCGAGACCATCGTGGCCGGATTCGAGTTCCCGGGTGAGGTCCTCGGAGAGAACGTGGTTCTGAGGTGACCAGGGGAACGTGCCGGTCGAGGCCGCCCCGCTCGTGACCACTTGCGAGAGCTGACCACCGGCCTCGGAGGACCCGAGTCCGTCGACGAGCATGATCCCCGGGAGGTGCCCGAGGAACTCCTCCTTGAGGTTGGCCGACAACGGCGCACCTCCCGACAGGATCGACAGGAGCGACGACAGGTCTCGTGTGTTGTCGACGAGTCCGTCGAGCAGAGGTCGGGCGAACGCGTCGCCCACGATCAGCAAGAAGTTCGCCCTCTCGCGCTCCACGGCACCCCAGATGTCGTCGGCCTCGAGGCGCTCGGGGTTGGACTGCACCACGACCGTCCCGCCCGAGAGCCACGTGCGCATCGCGATCCAGTGACCTGCTCCGTGCATGAACGGGGGGCTGGGGAGTGCGCGCAGGCCCCCGACCGCCTCGGCCAAGAATTCCCCGAGCGTCGTGGCGGTCTTGGATCCCCCGAAGCACTCCACGACCGCATCGGCGTTGCACCAGAGCACACCCTTGGGCATGCCCGTGGTGCCCCCGGTGTAGAGGATGTAGAGATCGTCACCCGAGTAGCCCGCGACCGGCTTGTCGGGGCTCGCGGTGGCGAGTGCGTCCTCGTACCACACCGCCCCCGGCAGGAGCTCGTTGCCCGAGGAGTCGGGCACCTGGATCACCGTGCGCAGGTTCGGCAACCGGTGGCGCACCTCGTCGAGCGTCGGGGCGAATCGCGAGTGCACCACCGTTGCCGTGGCGCGCGAGTCGGTGAGCAGGTACTCGAGCTCGCTCGCCACGTATCGGTAGTTCACGTTGAACGGGGCGACGCGCGCCTTCCACGCGCCGAGCATCGCCTCGAGGTACTCGTTGCCGTTGTGGAGATAGATCGCCAGGTGGTCCTGCCCCGACTCCCAGTTGGCGAGCCGATCGCGCTCCGTCGTGCATCCGTGGCCACGGGTCGCGAGGTGGTTGGCGAGCCGGCGGGTCCTGTCGGTGACCTCGCCCCACGTGAGGCGCTTGTCGCGGAAGATCAGGCACTCCTCGTCGGGTCTCGTGGCTGCGATCGCCTCGTGGATCTCGGCCATGCCGAGTCTCGCCGGTGGGAACTGCGTCATGTCGCAACGGTAATCTCGCCCGACGAGGAGGGACCATGCCGAACAACCCCCACCAGCCGATCTTTGGAATGTTCATTCCCCAGGGTTGGAAGATGGAACTGTCCTCGATCGAGGGCGCCGCGGAGAAGTGGAACCGCGCGGTCGAGGTGGCGGTGCGCGCCGAGGAACTCGGGTTCGACTCGATCTGGGTCTACGACCACTTCCACAACGTGCCACGGCCGGCGCAAGAGGCGGTCTTCGAGTGCTGGACGACGATGGCCGCGATCAGCCAGCGCACCTCGCGCATCCGGCTCGGCCAGATGGTGGGTTGCAACAGCTACCGGAACCCCGGGTTGCTCGCCAAGATCACCTCGACCATGGATGTGATCTCGGGAGGACGGCTCGACTGGGGGATCGGTGCGGGCTGGTACGAGAACGAGTACCGCGGCTACGGCTACGAATTCGCCAAGCCCTCCGACCGGATCGGGATGCTGCGCGAGACCGTCGAGATCGTCAGGTCGATGTGGACCAAGCCCGAGACCACCTACGAGGGCAAGCACTACAGGCTCAGCCGCGCCAATTGCGATCCGAAGCCCCTGCAGTCACCCCACCCGCCCGTGTGGATCGGCGGCGGTGGGGAGCAGTTGACCCTGCGTGTCGTCGCCCAGCACGCAGATGTCTCGAACTTCGGGTCGTCACTCGAGGAGTTCACGCGCAAGCGCGAGATCCTGAGGGGTCATTGCGCAGCGGTGGGACGCGACGAGGACGGAATCCGCAAGACCATCTCGAGCGAGGTCTTCATCCGCGAGACGGAGGCAGAGGTGGTCGCCGCGGGCTCACTGAACATCTACGGCGAGCCGGCGGAGTCGTGGCGCGCCAAGGCACTCGTTGGCACCCCCGAGCAGGTGAGTGAGAAGATCCAGGCGTATCTCGATGCCGGGTGCACGGGCTTCATCCCCTGGTGCCCCGACTATCCCTCGACCGAGACGATGGAGCTGTTCGCGACCAAGGTCATCCCCAACTTCCGCTGAGGCGCGGGAGGCACCGGTCTCTGGTGTCAGCCGTTGAAGTACTGGAAGATGACCTCTGCGACGCACGAGGGCTTTGGCGCGCCCTCGCACTCGAAGGTGACCTCGATGGTCACCCTCGCACCACCGGCGGCGTCGTCGACGGCGAGGAGCCTGACCCCGGCACGCAGGCGCGAACCGACGGCGACCGGGGAGATGAACCGCACCTTGTTCGCGCCGTAGTTCACGCCCATTGCGATCCCACCCACACTGAAGATCTGGGGCAGCAGCACCGGCCCGAGTGACAAGGTGAGATAGCCGTGGGCGATGGGCCCGCCGAAGGGGCCCGCCCCGGCCCGCTCGGCATCGACATGGATCCACTGGTGGTCGCCCGTGGCATCGGCGAAGAGGTTCACCCTCTCCTGATCGATGGTCATCCAGTCCGAGTATCCGAGGTGCTCCCCGGTGAGCGTGCGGAGTGCGTCGATGGATTCTATGTGTCGTGCCATGGGGCGAGTGTGCCACAGTGCCGCGCGCGGAGCAGAAGCAGTGGGACGGGTGAGTGCGGAGTCAGCGGAACCAGGTGCGCGCGTGGTCGCGCGACATGGGGTGGACGAGCAGCGCCAAGAGGGCGATCTCGAACATCAGGTTCACGTACGAGCCACCGACGATCACCCACTCGAGACTGACATCGGGCCAGACCCCGACCTTCCACCAGACCCGCAGGACCCATGGTGCCGCGGCGGCGCCGAGTGCGACCCACCAGCCGAGCAACTTGCCGTTGGCCATGAAAAAGCCCCCGACCGGATACGCCACGAGTGCCACCAGCGCGACCAGCGCCCCGAGACCGCCCTCGACGCGCCACATCCCCCAGATGTCGCGCCGGTCCAGGATCGCGAGCAGGTTGAACACGCCGTCGATGTAGAGAAGCCACACCGCGATCGCCAGCGTCTGGGGCCACATGCGGTCGAACCAGCGCCGGGTGTCGAGGCCATCGAGGGCGCGTCGGAACATCGACCCAGTGTGCCACGGGGTCGCGACCGGGTCGGTGCATGCCGGATCGTGTGTCGTCGGCGCCCACACACTGCCGGCGGGAAATGGGGCCGTGCGAGTGTGCTACGAATGTCGAGCATGGCTGATTTCCTCACCCTGTACGCCCAGTCCCAGCCCGACAAGCCCGCGGTGATCGACGACCGTCCCGGTCAGGAACCGATCATCGTGTCGTGGTCCGAGTTGAACGAGCGGGCCAACAGGCTCGCCAACGTCCTGCTCGGTCTCGGTGTGCGCGCCCCCGAATCCAAGGTGGTCTGGTGCGGGCAGAACTCGATCGGGATCGTCACGATGGTGAACGCGGCGCGAAAACTGGGCATCACCGCGGTTCCCCTCAACTACCGGCTCTCCGACGACGAGGCGGCGTACGTGACCGACCACTGTGACGCGAGCGTGGTGTACGTGGACGCCGAGTTCGCCGACACGTTCGCTCGCATCGCGCCGCACATCCCGAAGGTGACGGCGATCCTGGTCTTCGACGGCGACGCGCCCTCCGGGATGTCCTCGGCGGATCTGTTGATGGCCGAGGCCTCGCCGGAGGAGCCCGCGGTCCAGGAGGACCAGGAACCCGGTGCGACGATGATCTACACCTCGGGCACCACGGGCAAACCCAAGGGCGCGTACCGTCGGGGCACCACGGGGCGGGAGCAGGGGGCGGCGTTGATCGCCCACATCGGCTACTCGCCCGATGACGTGTACCTCACGACCGGACCGCTCTACCACAGCGGACCGGGTGGGTTCATGAGCACGGGCCAGGCGATGGGACAGACCGTCGTCGTGCAGCGCAAGTTCGACCCAGAGGACTGGCTGCGACTCGTGCACACCCACGGGGTGACCTCCACATTCAGTGCCCCCACTCCGATCCGCATGGTCTGCAACCTGCCGGCCGAGGTCAAGGCCCGCTACGACGTGTCCTCGATGAGCAGAATGATCGCCAACGCAGCACCGTGGAGCTTCACGCTGAAGCAGATGTATCTCGCGGACTTCCCGGCAGACTCGCTCTTCGAGGTCTACGGGAGCACCGAGCTCGGCGTCAACTGCGTGCTGCGTCCCGAGGACCAGCTCCGCAAGCCCGGTTCGTGCGGGAAGCCGGCACCGATGGTGGAGATCATCTTGTTCGACGACGACGGGAACGAGGTCACCGGAACCGGCCCGCAGCACACGGGTGAGCTCTTCGTGAAGAGCCCCTCGGTCTTCGCCGACTACTACAAGCAGCACGACAAGTACCTCGCCGACCAGCGCCACGGCTACCAGACGGTGGGGGACATCGCCTATCGCGACGACGAGGGCTACATCTACATCTGCGACCGCAAGAAGGACATGATCATCTCGGGCGGGATGAACATCTACCCCGCCGAAATCGAGGGTGTGCTCGAGAATCACCCCGACATCTACGAGTCGGCGGTGTTCGGGATCCCGAGCGAGGAGTGGGGAGAGACGGTCCACGCGGTGCTCGTGAGGAGACCCGGTGCCCGGGTCGGGGACGAGGACATCGACGCGCACGCCCGCGTGCATCTGGCCAGCTACAAGGTTCCGAGGTCGTTCTCGTGGATGGATGAATTGCCAAAGACGGGATCCGGGAAGATCCTGAAGCGCGAGTTGCGCGCTCCGTTCTGGGCCGGACGCGCTTCGAAGGTCTGACCGGCCGAGGCGCCCCCGGCCTCGCGCGACTCGGCGTTCCGCACTGGTTACCCTGAGAAAGTGCGCAGCGGTTTCGTCACATTCGTCGGGCGACCGAACGTGGGCAAGTCGACCCTCGTCAACTCGATCTGCGGTGCGAAAGTCAGCATCGTGTCGAACAAACCCCAGACCACCCGGACGCGGGTGCGCGGCGTGTGGCACGGCCCGGACTCCCAGATCGTGTTCGTCGACACGCCCGGCCTGCACAAGCCGGTCACGCTGCTGGGTGAGCGCGTGAACGCGACCGCCCTCGACAGCGTGAACGATGTCGATGTCGTGTGCATGTTGATCGACGCGACGAAGGCCTTCGGGAAGGGCGACCAGTGGGTGGCCTCGCGTCTCGACATTGCCAATGCGTTCGTGGTCGTCAACAAGATCGACAAGGCCCCGCGAGAGTTGGTTCTGGCCCAGTTGGCGGCGGCCTCCGAACTCGGGGCGGCCGAGTACTTCCCGGTCTCGGCGACGACGGGCGAGGGGGTGCCCGAACTGCTCGCGGCCCTCGATGCCCTGATGCCGGAGGGCCCCGCGTACTTCCCGGAGGGCATGGTCTCGGACGCCGACGAGAGCCAGTGGGTCGCCGAACTCGTGCGCGAGCAGTTGTTGGCGGTGCTGCGCGATGAGTTGCCGTACTCGGTCGCGACGCGCGTCACCGAGTGGGAGTGGCCGCGGATCAGGTGCGAGATCCTGGTCGAGCGCGAGAGCCAGAAGGGCATGGTCATCGGACGGGGCGGGGAGCAGTTGAAGCGTGTCGGCCAGGCCGTGCGCGAACAACTCGCACCGGGCGCCCACATCGAGCTGCACGTCACGGTCGACAAGGACTGGCAGCAGCGCGCTGACCGGCTGGAGCGCCTCGGCTATTGAGGGCCCGTGTTCCCGTTCGGGTTGGTGCTGGTGATCGGGTCGGTTATGTGGGCGAGGAAGTCGACGACCTCGTCGCGGTTCCGCGTGCGCGGCATCGGGGGCATCGCCGCCACGAGCGTGCGCCAGTAGCCCATGGTGGCCAGACGGCGGTCGAGCACCGCGACGACCCCACGGTCCCGGGCGGTGCGCACGAGACGCCCCGCAGCCTGTGCCAGGGCGGTGGCAGCGATCGGCAGGTCGATCCGTTGGAACGCGTCTTTGCGCCCCACGTCCTCGCGCCGGGCCTCGAGGAGGGGGTCGTCGGGGCGTGGGAACGGCAGTTTGTCGAGCACCACGAGCGACAGCGTGCGCCCGGGGAGATCGATGCCCTGGAAGAACCCCTGCGAGGCGAAGATGCACGAGCTCTCGTCCTCGATGAACATCTCGATGAGCCGCTGTCGCGGATGATCATCGGGAGTCAGGATGCTGAAGGGGAGTCTCTGGCGCATCGCCTCGGCCGCCTCGCGCATGGCCTTGGTGCTCGTGAAGAGCGCGAGGGTGCGGCCGCCCGCCGCCCCGATCAACATCTCGAGTTCGTCGTGGACGAAGGGTGTGAACGCCGGCGAGTTGCGGTCGGGGAACTCGGGCGAACAGTAGAGACGCGTGTTGCGCTCGTAGTCGAAGGGGCTCGGCACGTCGAGCACCTCGGTGCCGTCGGTGGGCAGGCCCACCCGCTCGGGCAGGGTCAAAGGCACCGTCGCGCTCGTCAGAACGGCTGGTCGGTTCGCCCACACTCCCGACGAGAGCACGCCGCCCACGTGCAGGGGGCTGACCCGGAGCACGGGCCGCTCGTCGGATCCGACCACGTAGGCAACCTGGCCACGCACCTCGCCGAGCACGGTGTCGATCCCCTCGGCGAGGCGGGTCGCCTGCGTGACCGCGCGCAGGCGGCGCTGGTCGGTCGCCTCGTTGTCGGTCTCTATCTCGCGCAGCACCCGGATGATCGCGGCGGTCTCGATGCGCAGGACCGAGAGCGTGTCGGCGATCGGTGTCGGCAGGGGAATGGTGACACGGTCCCCGTGGAGCGGTGAGATCGCCTCGGAGAAGCGCAGCCCCGCGTTCTCGAGCGAGTCGGTGACGCCCCGGTCCGCGACGACCCGGCGCACGGCACCCGCGAGCGAAGCAACACGACCATTCGAGAGGTCGACGCCGACAGTGTCGCTCATCACCGATTCGAGTTGGTGCACCTCGTCGAAGACCACGAGATCGTGGGCGGGCAGGATCGCGCCCTGGGAGGCGATGTCGAAGCCGTAGAGGTGGAGATTCACCACGATCACATCCGCGGCGTCTGCCGCGGCGCGCGCCCTCTCGGCGAAGCAGCGATCGCCGACGGGACACTTGGTGCGCCCCGGGCATTCGTCGGATGACACCGTCACCGCGGCGCGCGCCCTCTGACTGGGGTTTGAGTCGAACTCCTCGAGGTCGCCAGTGGACGACTCTTCGGCCCACGCCGCGATCGCATCGAGCTCCGCCCTCAGTTGGGTGCGGGCACGACCGGCCACCTCGTCGAACTCGGGCTGCGCCGATCCCTTGGCCAATTCGGCGATGCGTTGCAGACAGACATAGTTGCCCCGGCCCTTGACCACGGCCCACGTGAAGTCTGTGCCGAGATTGTCGCGCAGCAAGGGCAGATCATTGCGGCTGAGCTGGTCCTGGAGGGACTTCGTCGCCGTCGCCACCACGGTGCGCCGTCCGCTCAGGATCGCGGGCACCAGGTAACCGAGGGATTTGCCGGTGCCCGTGCCGGCCTGGACGATGATCGAGCGTTCCGCAGCGATCGCTTCTGCGACCGAGTGCACCATGTCGATCTGGCCCTGACGCTCCTCGGCACCGGGCATCACCGACACCACGCGCCGAAGCGCCTCGATCGCCTCGCGACCCGCGCCCGACCCGCTCACGCGCTCGGGCCGCGCGCCAGCAGCGCGAGGGCCCTGTCCAGTTCGGCGGCGTCGAAGTCGGGCCAGGTGCGCTCGGTGAAGTGCACCTTGGCCCCCTTGATCTGCCAGAGAAGGAAGTTGGAGATGCGTGTCTCGCCAGAGGTTCGCACGAGCAGGTCGACAGGGGGCAGATCGGGGTCGTAGAGATTGGCCCCGATCGAGGCCGCCCCGATCAGGGCGCAGTCCCCGCCGGAGGCGGCGATGGTGCGCGAGGCGGCGCGGACCAGTTCGGCGCGGCTCCCGTAGTCGAATGCCACCGTCACGACGAGTCCGTCGTTGCCTGCGGTGTCGGCCATGGCCTTGCCGATCGCACGCTGCACCTCCACTGGTGTGCGGGCCCCCGGTTCGTCGAAGGGCCGCCCGATCCAACTCGAGCGGGCGTTGTTCGCGTCCATCTCGGCGGTGCGCGCGAAGAGCTTGCGGTGAAGGGACAGTATGTGGCGCACCTCGGAGCGCGGTCGCACCCAGTTCTCCGTCGAGAAACCGAACACCGTCAGCCATCCGACGTCGCGTGCGGCCGCGGCACGCACCACAGTCGCCAATGCCTCCTCGCCCGCGGTGTGGCCCTCGGTGCGGGGAAGTCCCCGGCGCCGCGCCCAACGGCCGTTGCCGTCCATGATGCACGCGACATGGATCTTTCGGTCCTCGGGGGCTCCTGTCATCGGAGGATCACCCTAGTGAGGGGGAGTTGCGTGCCCGTGTCGGCACCACGGGGCACGGGTCGTGGGAGACTCACCAACGTGGTCTCAGTGTCCGATCGCAGGGGACGGGAGTCCGGCCAGGACCCCGGCGGTCTCCTCAGCCACGTGGTCGTGGCCGGTGGGACCCCGCGGGAGTGGGCGCAGATGTCGACACAGCACTGGCGCACCCGGCTCGATCTCCTCGCCGCCGGTGGTGCCGCCGGGGGCGCCCGCTGGGTGACCTTGCTGCCGCACGGCGGCGATGCACTCGATGCCGCCGCTGCCGCTGCGATGTTCGAGGCTCTGGATGGGACCGGCAAGGTCGAGTGGAGCGAGCACTGGCGACCCAGTCGAAGAGCCAGTCGCCGTGACGACGGGTTGACGGTGATCGTCGATCCATCCCCCGACGGCCATGTTCGCTTCGCCGACGCGGTCGCGGCACTGAGTTCATCGGGTGTCGTCGAGGTCGACGAGGCGATGATCTCGCGAGCGATCCTGGCGCCCGCGGGAGATGAGCCCGACTTGGTCGTGGTGCTCGGTCGGCCCGACATGCTGCCGACGTCGCTGGTGTGGGAGCTGGCATACAGCGAACTGGTCTTCCTCGACCTGGCGTGGGAATCGCTGAATGCGGGGCACCTCGAGTCCGCGATCGACGACTTCAACCGGCGGCACCGTCGATTCGGTGGTCTCGACTCATGAACCAGGCGGTGGTCTGACCGTGCCGACGTACCGCGATTCCGGTGTGGTGCTCCGCACCCACAAGTTCGGCGAGGCAGACCGGGTGGTTGTGATCCTCACGCGCGAGCACGGCAAGGTGCGTGCGGTCGCCCGCGGCGTGCGCAAGACGAGGTCATCGATCGGTGCGCGCCTCGAGCCGATGAGCCATGTCGATGTCTCGCTCCGGTCGGGTCGCGATCTCGACACCGTGGCCGAGGTGCGCCTCGTCGAGAACCACCCGCGCGTGCGTGCCGACCTCGCGCGCGTCCAGCAGGGACTGTCGATGGTCGAGGCCGTCGACAAGATGACGCCCGACCGCGAACCGGTGCCCGAGATCCACGAGATGCTGGTGAAGGGTCTCCGCACCCTCGACACCGATCCATCACCGCTCGTGCTCGGCGCCTTCTTCCTGCGCCTCCTGGCCCTGGAGGGTCGCGCACCGAGCCTCGCCGGTTGCCTCAGGTGCGGCGCGAGGGAGGGGCGGTTCGTCTTCGACGTGGACGAGGGCGGCGTGATGTGTCCGAGTTGCGGGCCGGGTCAACCGGTGTCCGACGCGGCGATCCGGTTGATGAGGGCGATCCTGTCGGGCCGGGTGCGCGACGCGCTCGCCGAGGGAGACACCGCCGCGGCGGGGGAGACGAGCGCAATCGCGATGGATGCGATGGAGCACCATCTCGAGCGGCGCCTGAGGGCGCTCGGGTCGTTCGACCGCCACTTGTAGGATCGGGGTTCGTGCCCGCCAAGGATCTCGAACAGATCGTCAATCTCTGCAAGCGGCGCGGTTTCGTGTATCCGAGCGCGGAGATCTACGGCGGATTCCGGTCCTCCTACGACTACGGCCCGCTCGGGTCGTTGATGCTGAGGAACGTGAAGGACGCATGGGTGCGCACGATGGTCCAGATGCGCGACGACACCGTGCTGATCGACGCCGCGATACTCGGTCCACCGCAGGTCTTCGAGGCATCGGGTCACCTCGCGAATTTCTCCGACCCGCTGGTCGATTGCACGGTCTGCAAGCGGCGGTTCCGCGAGGACCAACTCGAGACGAGGGACTGCCCACAGTCGATGAAGGGTTGCCAGTTCACCGAGGCGCGCGCCTTCAACCTGATGTTCAAGACCACGGCTGGTCCGGTGGAGGGCTCGGGTGCCGAGGTGTACCTGCGACCCGAGACCGCACAGGGGATGTTCGTGAACTTCTCGAACGTGCTCCAGACCAGTCGCAAGAAGCCCCCGTTCGGCATTGCCCAGGTGGGCAAGAGCTTCCGCAACGAGATCACACCGGGCAACTTCATCTTCCGCACCCGCGAGTTCGAGCAGATGGAGCTCGAGTTCTTCGCCCCTCCGGCCGAGGGGCCGAAGTGGTACGAGTACTGGTGCAACGAGCGCATGGAGTGGTACGTGTCGCTCGGTATCCCCCGCGAGATGCTGCGGATCCGAGCCCACGATGCCGATGAGCTGTCGCATTACTCGGCGGGCACCAGCGACGTGGAGTTCATGTTCCCGTGGGGGTGGGGCGAGCTCGAGGGGATCGCGCAGCGCACCGATTACGACCTGACCCAGCATGCGACCCATTCCGGGCAGCGACTCGAGTACTTCGACCAGGCCTCGGGCGAGCACTATGTGCCCTACGTGGTGGAGCCGGCCGCGGGTGCCAACCGCACCATGGCGGCGTTCCTCCTTGCCGCCTACGACGAGGAGGAGGTGAACGGCGAGTCCCGCACCATCCTGCGCCTCCACCCTCGCCTCGCTCCCTACAAGGTGGCCGTCCTGCCGCTCTCGAAGAAGGACACGCTGCTGCCACTGGCGCGCGAAGTCCACTCGCGCGTCGCGGCACGCTGGATGTGCGACTACGACGAGACCCAGCAGATCGGCCGTCGCTACCGTCGCCAGGACGAAATCGGAACGCCCTTGTGCGTCACTGTCGACTTCGACTCGCTCGAGGACGGCGCAGTCACCGTGCGCGAGCGCGATTCGATGGAGCAGGTGCGGGTGCCGATCGACGGCCTCGTGGAGGAGCTCACGCGCCGTCTCGGATTCTGAGGACCTCCCGGATTCTGGTCCGGGCCGTTGCTCGGCTATTTTCTCAGGGTCCGCAACTTCTGCGGTTCGAGAAGAGAGAGTCACCATGAGCCAGGTCAGCCTCATCGCCAAGTTGCCCGCCGCAGAAGGGAAGGGCACCGAGCTCGCCGAGGCCTTCAAGGCCGCCTTCGAGCACGTGAACGCCGAATCCGGGACGCGTTACTACGTGCTCCACTCGGATGCCTCGAACCCCGACCTTCTCTGGATCTACGAGATGTACGAGAACCAGGAGGCCATGCAGGCCCACATGGGTGCCGAGTGGTTCTCCCCGTTCAGCAAGTCCCTCGCACCCTTGATGGGCGGGCGGCCCGAGATGTTCTTCCTGACGCCGATAGGTGGCAAGGGCTTCTGACAGGCGCACACCTGATCGCGCACCGCCCCGGGTGATTTCTCGTGGCACCCCGCACCTATCTCGAGGACATCCTCGCGTGGCACCGCACGCGCGCCGCGAGCGACACCCGTGATCGAGGCGACCTGATCAGGCGCGCGCGCGACGCCGCACCCGTGCGCGGGTTCACCGCAGCCATCGCGGCTTCGACACGCCTTGCGGTCATCGCAGAGGTGAAGCGCCGGTCACCGTCGAAGGGTGATCTCGCGGGCGATCTCGACCCGGCGAATCTCGCAGCCACCTACGAGCGCGGCGGGGCGACGTGTCTGTCCGTGCTCACCGACACGGAGCATTTCGGTGGATCGGTGGCTGACCTTGTCGCGGCGAGAGCAGCGTGCTCCCTGCCGGTGATCCGCAAGGACTTCACCGTGGATGCGAGGGATGTCTGCGACGCGCGGCTGATGGGTGCGGACTGCGTGCTCCTGATCGCTGCCGCACTCGGTGCGGGGGAGTTGGCCGAGTTCCTCGGGGTCGCACGCGAGGTCGGCATCGATGCCCTCGTGGAGGTGCACGACGAGACCGAGCTCTCGGTCGCGGTCGCAGCGGGTGCCGCCCTCGTCGGTGTGAACCAGCGCGACCTGGTCACCTTCGCCGTCGACCATGACCGTGCGGTGCGCATGGGGTCGGTGATGCCTGCCGGATTGGTGACCGTGGCCGAGTCCGGCGTGCGGGGCCGCGCCGACGCAGAGTCGTTGCACCGCGCCGGATACCGGGCGGTTCTCGTGGGTGAGCATCTCGTCACAGCGGCCGATCCGGCCGCTGCGCTCGCCGATCTGATCGTCGACTGAGATCGATTCCGCCCTGAGTACGGCCGTGCGGGCGGTCGGGAAACTCCCCCCGGCGCACGGGTGCTTTGATTAGCGTTCGGGTCCATGTTCGTGAAGATCTGCGGCATCACGAACGAGGATGATGCCCTGCTCGCCGTCGCGCTCGGCGCCGACGCGGTGGGGTTCATCTTCGCTCCGTCGGTGCGACAGATCGCGGTGCAGAAGGTCTACGACATCACGCGGCGCCTGCCGCCCGAGGTCCTCACCGTCGGCGTGTTCCGCGACGAGCATCCCTCTCGCGTCGTCGATCTGGTGCACCAGGCCGGTCTGAAGGCCGCACAACTCCACGGGCACGAGAGTCCCGAGGCGGTCGCCAGCGTCGGGCGCCACGTGCGCACCGTCATCAAGTCGGTGGTGGCCGGCACGGTCGATGCCGCACGCGCGGACCAGTTCGGCACGCCCTTGGTGCTGCTCGATGCGCCGGCTCCGGGCTCGGGCGGGGTCTTCGACTGGAAGCTCGCTGGTGAGGTGCCGATCGGCGTGAATCTGATCCTGGCGGGTGGTCTCACGCCCGACAATGTCGCCGCGGGCATCGCGATGGTCGAGCCATGGGGTGTCGACGTGGCGAGTGGTGTCGAGTCCGAGCCCGGGCGGAAGGATCCGATCCTGTTGAGGGGGTTCATCGAGAACGCGCGCGAGGCGCTCGGGAGACTCGGACGTGGCGAGTGGTGTCGAGTCCGAGCCCGGGCGGAAGGATCCGATCCTGTTGAGGGGGTTCATCGAGAACGCGCGCGAGGCGCTCGGGAGACTCGGATCAGGAACGGGAGGGGCACGCGGGAGCGCCGAGCCCTATGACTGGCGGGACGAGTAGCCGCGGACACGGTGGGCCGTGTTGCGACAAGAGTCGCACCACCGGGCACGACGGGGGATCAATCTGGTAGTGGGTTTGCGTGCGAGGCATGGTGGAATGAGGAGCGTGTCAGACCTCCTCACCCCCGGTCCCGACGGACGATTCGGCGAGTTCGGTGGACGCTTCGTGCCCGAGACGCTCGTGCCGGCGTGCCAGGAACTGGAGTCCGCGTTCGCCGAGGCATGGGAGGATCCCGTGTTCCGCGGCGACCTCGACCACATCCTCGGCGAGTACGCCGGCAGGCCCAGCATGCTGACTGAGTGCCGCAACCTCGGGGCACAACTGGGGATCCGGCTCATCTTGAAGCGCGAGGACCTGAACCACACCGGTTCCCACAAGATCAACAATGTGCTCGGCCAGACACTGCTTGCCAAGCGGATGGGCAAGAGGAGGATCGTCGCCGAGACCGGTGCGGGACAGCACGGTGTCGCGGCGGCGACCGCGGCGGCGCTGATGGGACTCGAGTGCAAGGTGTACATGGGCGCCGTCGATGTCGAGCGCCAGCAATTGAACGTGTTCCGCATGCATCTGTTGGGCGCCGAGGTGGAGGCTGTCGAGTCGGGGAGCCGCACCCTGAAGGACGCCGTCAACGAGGCGATGCGCGACTGGGTGGCAACGGTCGAGTCCACGCACTACTGCCTCGGATCGGTCATGGGTCCGCATCCGTACCCGTACATGGTGCGCCAGTTCCATCGGGTGATCGGCGACGAGGCGCGCGCCCAGATGCTCGAGTCGTTCGGTGACGTCCCCGACGTGGTGGTGGCCTGCGTCGGAGGCGGGTCGAATGCGATGGGGATCTTCTCCGGTTTCGTCGGCGACCGTTCCCGGCTCGTGGGCGTCGAGCCAGCCGGCGGAGCCGCCGTCGGGCGCGGGCAGCCCGGTGTCGTGCACGGCATGAAGAGTTATCTCATGCAGGACGAGCACGGTCAGGTGCAAGAGGCGCACTCGATCTCTGCCGGACTCGACTATCCAGGTGTCGGACCGGAGCACTCGTACCTGGCCTCGATTGGTCGCGCCGAGTACCCGACCGTCACCGACGACGAGGTGATAGAGGGATTCCGTTTGCTCGCACGCACCGAGGGCATCATCCCCGCCCTCGAGTGCGCGCATGCCGTGGCATGGATCGCGCGCGAGGCCCCGAAGATGCAGGGTGCGACGGTGCTCATGAACCTCTCTGGGCGCGGGGACAAAGACGTCGGCCAGATGATGAGCGTCCTGACCGATCGTCCCTGATGGGCGGATTGGAGGCGGCCTCGCGCCGTCGCATCGACGCGGGGGGCAAGTGCCTCGTCCCGTACGTGACGGGCGGTCATCCGGGCTGGGTCGACACCGTGCGCGCGTGCGCCGCCAACGGCGCCGACGCCGTCGAGATCGGGATTCCGTTCTCCGACCCGGTGATGGACGGCCCCGTCATCCAGCAGGCCTCGCAGGTCGCGCTCGACCGCGGTGCGACGCCGACCTCGATCCTCCACGAGGTGCGCACGCTCGATGTCGGCATCCCCGTCGCGGTGATGTGCTACTACAACACCGTCTTCCACGCGGGTCACGAGCGGTTCGCCGCGGCGCTCTCGTCGGCGGGCGTGGCGGGTGCGATCGTGCCCGATCTCCCGCTCGAGGAGGCGGGTCCATGGTGCGACGCCGCCGATGCCGCGGGGATCGAGACCGTGATGCTGGCCGCTCCGACAGCACCCGATTCCCGCCTCCCGAGGGTTTGTGAACGGTCGCGGGGTTTCGTGTACTCGGTGGGGCTGCTCGGCGTCACGGGCGAGCGCGACACCCTGGCGGGGACCGCGGTGGCCTTGGCCGCACGACTCAAGGCCGTGACGGACAAACCCGTGCTGGTCGGTGTCGGAGTCTCGAATGCCGCACAAGCCGTCGAGGCGAGCCGTGTCGCCGACGGGGTGATCATGGGTGCGGCCGTCGTGAGGCGGATGATGGAGGGTGGACCCGACGCCGTGGGGGCGTTCGTGGCCGAGGTGCGGGCCGCTCTCGATGCGGGCTCACGATCAGCGTGAGCATCTTCGGCGACGGAGGGTGCGAGCTCTGCGAGGCCGCGCGGATCTCCGAGTGGTTCCACGAGGACGACGAGTGCTGGATCGCCGAGTGCGAGAGTTGTGGTGTGCCGATGGTCGTGTGGCGCACGCACGACCCGAATCCGCCCGAGGACGTCAAGCAGAGGCTGCATGCTCTGCTCGCCGGGGTGGTCGCGAAGCACTGGGACATGGAAATGCGCATCGACGACGACATGCGCACGATCCCCGACCACTACCACGCCCATGCACGCCCGAAGCGCGGCTTCTACGGACACGGGATGCGACGCACGAACTAGCCTCGGCCCCATGCTGAAGCCCGGATCGAAGGCCCCCGACATCGACCTGCCCGACCAGAACGGCAAGCCGTTCTCCCTCGCCAAGCAGGGCAAGGGAAAGATCCTCGTGTACTTCTATCCGAAGGCGGACACGCCGGGGTGCACCGCGCAGTCGTGCGGGTTGCGTGACATCGCCGACGAGATCGGTCGCACGAAGATCGTGGGGATCAGCCCCGACACGCCCGAGAAGCAGAAGAAGTTCGATGCGAAGTTCTCGCTCGGTTTCCCCCTGCTCGCCGACACCGAGAACAAGGTCGCCAAGGCGTGGAGGGTGTGGAAGAAGAAGTCGATGTACGGTCGCGAGTACATGGGCATCGAGCGCTCGGCTTTCCTCGTGCAGGACGGTGTGGTGCTGGAGGCCTGGTACAAGATCTCGCCGGCCGACACGCCGAAGAACCTGCTCGAGGCGCTCGGCAAGTGAGCGGGTTCGCCGCCCCCGACGAGGTGCTGCCGCACCGTCCGCCGTTCCTCTTCGTCGACCGCATCTCGCGGCTCGAGACGGGGGTCGGAGCCACCGGGCATTGGCGACTCACCGGTGAGGAATGGTTCTTCTCCGGCCATTTCCCGGGACGTGCGACCCTGCCCGGTGTGCTGATGTGCGAGGCGATCGCCCAGGTGGGGGCCTATGCGGTGCTCACCGATCCCGCCCATGCGGGCAAGCTGCCCTTGTTCGGTGGCATCGACGGTGCGCGGTTCCGTCGCCAGGTCGTGCCCGGCGACGAACTCGAGTTGGTCGTCGATCTCGGTCGCATGAGCGCCCGTGCAGGCAAGGGTTCGGGCAGGGCGCTCGTGGACGGCGCCGTCGCCTGCGAGTTGGACCTCATGTTCGTCTTCGTGGACGCCTGATCCGCGATGCCCGACTCGTCGCCCGGTCCCACACCGGCGTGGGTGCCGAGGGCATCTCCGCCCGAGGCTCTGGTGGACGGTGGGGTGCGTCTGTCGCGTTGGAGAGCGGATGATGCGCGCATCCTCGACGACCTGGTCGTCGACAACATCGATCACCTGCGCCCGACCATGCCGTGGATCGCCAACGAGCCACTCTCTCTCGCTGATCGTGCCGCGCTGCTCGCGGAGTGGGAGGCGGCCTGGGAGGCACGGCACGACTTCGACTACCTCGTGCGACACGACGGCGAGCCGGCGGGATCGGTGGGTCTGCACGTGCGCCAGGGGGTCGGAGTCCTCGAGCTCGGCTACTGGGTCGCCCGAAAGAAGAACGGCCTCGGTGTCGCATCGGCAGCCGCGCGCCTGCTGGCCGGTGCGGCTCTGGCGATCGAGGGAGTGCACGCGGTCGAGATCCACCACGACGCCTACAACGCCGCCTCTGGTCGCGTCGCGGTGAACGCCGGATTCACCGCGATCTCGTACTACCCGCGCGCACCCGCGGCTCCGGACGACTCGGGAACCGCGCGTCGGTGGGTGCTGCTGCGCGGCTAGTTCAGACGGCGGGCGCGATGATGACGGACCCGTTGTGCCCGCCGAATCCGAAGTTGTTCGAGATGGCGGGACCGGGGGTCCATTCGCGCGGCGCACCGTGCACGACGTCGATCGCCAGGGACGCGTCCAGTTCGGTGGTGCCGGCGGTGGGCGGGATCAGGCGCTTGTCGATCGAGAGCATGACCTGGGCGGCCTCGAGTGCGCCCGCGGCACCGAGGGCGTGACCGGTCACGCCCTTGCCACTCATGACGGGAACCGTTCGGGCGCCGAAGACCGTCGCGATGGCCTCGGCCTCGGCGGCATCGTTCAACGGGGTCGACGTGCCGTGCGCGTTCACGAGTGCGATGCCCGACGGTGGGAGACCGGCGTCGTCGAGGGCGAGGCGCATGCACTCGATCGCCCCGGCACCGCCGGGGGAGGGTGCCGTGATGTGGTGTGCGTCGGCGTTCGATGCGGCCCCGAGAACCTCGCCCAGGATCGTGGCACCGCGGGAGACCGCGTGGTCCCAGCGCTCGAGGATGAACACAGCCGCGCCCTCGCCCATCACGAACCCGTCACGCTTGGCGTCGAAGGGTCTCGAGATGCCGGAGCTCGAGAGAGCGGTCATGTTCCCGAATCCCGCCAACGAGGTGGCCGTCGCGGCGCACTCCGATCCCCCGGTGGCCACGGCGTCGCACCTGCCCCAGGCGATCAAGCGCGCCGCGTATCCCAGTGCGTGCGTTCCGGCGGCACACGCGGTGCAGATCGTCTCGTTCGGACCCCTCAGTCCGAACCTCATCGAAATCGCCGCTCCCGGGGCGTTGGCCATCATCATCGGCACGAGGAAAGGAGACACACGGCGCTCGCCCTTGTCGAGACGCACCTGAATCTGTTCCTCGAGTGTGTGCAGCCCACCGATTCCGGTCGCAAAGATCGTGCCGAAACGCGAGGGATCGGCACCGATCTCGCCCGCCTGGGTGAAGGCCTCGGTCGCGGCCGCGATCGCGTACTGCTCGACTCGGTCGGCGCGGCGCGACTCCTTCGGGCTCGCGTACCAGGGCGAGGGGTCCCAGTCGGCGATCTCGACGGACTTCGCGCCGGTCACTCCCGGTCCGAGCAGGCCCCTCCAGTAGGCCTCCTTGCCGATCCCGCACGGGGCGACCACTCCGAAACCGGTGATCGCGACGCGGTGTCCCGAGCCATTCATGTCGTCTGTCTCCCGGTGCCGGAGGGTGCCGCGGGTCGTCCGCTCAGAGTTTGGATGAGATCAGGTCGAAGGCTTGCCCGACGGTCTTGACGTCCTGGAGCTCCTCCTCGGGCACGGAGATGCCGAACTCCTCCTCGAGCGCCATCACGAGTTCGACGACGTCGAGTGAATCCGCCTCCAGATCGTCTGCGAACGACGCCTCCCGGGTCACCTTCGCAGCGTCCACCGAGAGGGTGTCGACGGCGCACTTCACGAACCGGGCGAATTTGTCGTCACTCATTTGTGTGTCTCCTTGTCGGGTTGTCCCATTGTCGCACAACGGGCAGGTCGGCCCGCACCTGATCGACGTCAGTGTCCCATGCCGAGTCCACCGTCCACGGGAATCACGGCGCCGGTGATGTAGGCCGCCGATTCCCCGGCGAGGAACTCGACGACGCCGGCGATCTCATCGGGTGTCGCGACGCGGCCCAGCGGGACGGCCGCGGTGAGTTCGGCGAGTCGTTCCTCGCCCAGCACCGCAGTCATGTCGGTGGCGACTGGACCGGGTGCCACGACGTTCACCGTGATGCTGCGTGAGCCGAGTTCCCGTGCCATCGAACGCGCGAATCCCACGAGTCCCGCTTTGGAGGCGGCGTAATTTGCCTGACCGGCCGAACCGAGCAGGCCGACCACCGAGGACACGAGGATGATGCGTCCGCGACGCGCGCGCAGCATCCCCTGGGTGGCTCTCTTGACGACCCGGAACGTCCCGGTCAGGTTCGCGTCGACCACGCCGGCGAAGTCGGCCTCGCTCATGCGCAGCAGGAGCGTGTCCTTGGTGACTCCGGCGTTCGAGACGAGGATCTGGACGGGACCCAGTTTCTCCTCCACCTCGGCGAAGGCGGCGTCGACTTGGGCCGAGTCGGTGACGTCGCACCGCACACCGAGGAGTCCCTCGGGTGGCGGTGACGAGTTGTATGTGACGGCGACTTTGTCGCCGAGTGCGGCGAACCGGCGGGCGCACGCCAGTCCGATGCCCCTCGATCCGCCGGTGACCAGCACGACCCTGCTCACCGGTGACCCCGCACGATCATCGTGCGCCCCACGAGACGATGGCACTGGCGGCCGTCATGCCCGCCCCGAAGCCGACCATCAGGACGAGATCGCCCGCGTTGATTCGGCCCCTGTCCGCTGCGTCGAAGAGCGCGAGTGGAATCGACGCCGACGAGGTGTTGCCGGTGTCCTGGATGACGACGGCCGCTCGCTCCATCGGCACACCGAGCCGGTCGCATGCCGCCGAGATGATGCGGATGTTCGCCTGGTGGGGCACGATCAGGGCGATGTCGTCGGCGGTGACACCCGCGTGGGCCATCGACTTGGTCGCACTGTCGACCATGATGCGCACGGCGCGGCGGAACACCTCCTTGCCGTCCATCTGCACGAAGCCCCCGATGTCGCAATACAGCGCGTCCTCGGCCGAGCCGTCGGCGTCCAGGTCCCAGCCGAGGAGATGTCCGCGGTCCGCGGAGTGCTCGAGCACCGCGGCGCCGGATCCGTCGGCGAAGAGAACGGCGGTGTTGCGGTCGGTCCAGTCGGTGATGCGCGAGAGCGTGTCGGTGCCGATGAGCAGGACCCGCTCCGCGCCCATCGCCACGAGGCCGTGGGCGGTGACGAGCGCGTAGACGAATCCGGAGCACGCTGCATTCACGTCGAAGGCCCCGCAACGCAGGCCGAGGGAATTCTGGATTGTGGCCGAGGTCGCGGGCACGGTGCGGTCGGGCGTGGTCGTGGCGAGAACGAGGGCGTCGATCGAGGTCGGGTCGAGACCGGCCATGGAGAGCGCGGCTCGGCCGCTCACGATGCTGAGCTCGGCCGTCGATCCGCCCACGTGCCGGCGTTCGATCCCGGTGCGCTCGCGGATCCACTGGTCGTTCGTGTCCATGGAGCGTGCGAGATCATCGTTGGTGACGATCTCGTGACCGAGCGCCGTGCCCCAACCCGTGAAGGTGGCACCCCGCACGCCGGAGGGAATCGTGGGCATGGTCGGGGTCCTCAGTTGGTCCTGAGCCAGGCGATGGGCTGGTGCGTGGTGAGACGCTCCCCCTCGACCGCGATGAAGTCCTCGATGCGCCCCGCGAACGGTGAGCGCACCTCGGTTGCGCCGACGACACCGATGATGGTCCCGACCAGGATCTGGCTCCCCGGGGCGAGACCCGCACCGAGCGAGAAGACGCCGGCCGCGGGGCTCACGACGAGTCGTTCGACGGCGAACAGGTGCTCTCCCTCGAGTGCGACGGGTGCCACGGGAGCCGACGCTCCGACCCATTCGATGAGTTTGTCGAGTTCCTCGGGCGTGGACACGCTGATGGTGCGCGCAGCCTCGAGGGTGCGCTTGGCCATGCCGGTGAGAACCCCGCCCGGTCCGAGCTCGACCAATCCAGTGACACCGGCCTCAGCGAGCGAGAGGAGGCAGTGTTTCCAGCGCACGGGGCTCGAGAGCTGCGCCGACAGCAGCGAGGCCCACTCGGCGCCCTCATGATGGGCGAGCGCATCGACGTTCGAGACCACCGGCACCTCGGTGTCGCGTGGGCCGGCTTGGGCGATTGCGGCGCGCAGCCGGTCGCGTGCGGCCGTCATGTACGGCGTGTGGAAGGCACCGGCCACTTGCAGCGGCAGCACCTTCTTGGCCCCCAGCTCCTTGGTGATCTCAGAGGCGGTTGCGACCGCGGCGGGGGCCCCGGCGATCACCACCTGACCGGGAGCGTTGAAGTTGGCAACCCACACGTCGGCGTCGGCGCGCCGGCAGGCGACCTCGACCAAATCGTCGTCGAGGCCGAGCACAGCGGCCATCGTTCCCGGCGAGGCGAGCCCGGCCTCGTGCATGGCGTCGGACCGCTCGGCCACGAGCCGCACTCCCTCCTCGAACGACAGCGCTCCGGTCGCCACGAGGGCCGAGTACTCACCCAGACTGTGCCCGGCACAGAAACTGGGCTCGATGCCGAGGCGCTCGACGGCGTCCAGCACCATGAGACTGGACACGAACGTGGTCATCTGGGCATGTCGGGTGTCGCGCAGTTCCTCGGCGTCTGCGTCGAGGAGAAGAGCCGCGATGTCGCGACCGGTCACCTCGGAGGCTTCTTCGACGAGCTCCCAACTGTCGTGGCCCCGCCAGGGCCTCCCCATGCCCGGTCGCTGGGAACCTTGACCGGGGAACGTGAACGCAAGCATCGCAGGAGAACCCTAGACGGCGCGCGGAGGCACGCCGCCCCCAACCCAATCGCACCACCCGATAGATGGTGCTACCTCACAGTAGGACGATGTGCGAGGCCCCGAGCGCGGCAGCGGGGGAAGCGCCGCATCCACGGTGGCTCAGGTGAGGGTGCAGCGCTACGCTCGCTTCGCTCCGGCCCGAGTGGCGGAACGGCAGACGCGACGGACTCAAAATCCGTTGTCCGAAAGGGCGTGTGGGTTCGAGTCCCACCTCGGGCACCCGGGCACTCCGTACACTTCCCGAAGTGGGACAGAGGTTGTTGCAGCGTCGTCTCGCACAGGCCTCGGCCCGGATGCGAGAGATTCGCGAGGAATTGGGTGTCGTCGAGGACCAGTTGGCGGTTCTCGCCGACGATGCCGACGACAAGTCGCTGCGGGCCCTGGTCTCGGAGACCCCAGCGGCGGACCACGAGTACCGCGAGGCGAACCGTCATGCCGAGACCATGCGGCGCCACCGCGATGCCCTCGTGACCGAGTTGGCCGAACTGGACGCCCGGATGAACGACCTGCTCGACCGGATGGAACCCGCACCGTGACCGTGCGCGTCGTCATTGCCGAGGACGAGGCGATCATCAGGCTCGACCTCAAGGAGACACTCGAGGAGGAGGGCTACGAGGTGGTGGCCGAGACCGGCCGCGGCGACAAGGCCGTCGACCTCGTGCGCGAGTTGCGCCCCGATCTGGCGATCCTGGACATCAAGATGCCGGGCATGGATGGTCTCGAGGCTGCCCGGCACATCACGCGCGACCGCATCTGCGGAGTGCTCGTTCTCACCGCTTTCTCCCAGCGCGAGGTGATCGAGGAGGCGCGCGACGCCGGTGCGCTCGCGTTCCTCGTCAAACCGTTCCAGAAGAGCGACCTGATCCCGGCGATAGAGGTGGCGATCGGGCGGTTCCGCGAGTTGCAGGCGTTGAACGGCGAGGTCGACGCTCTCGGCGAGCAGCTGGAGACCCGCAAGGCCCTCGACCGCGCCAAGGGCATCCTGATCGATGCGCACTCGATGAGCGAGGCCGATGCCTACGGGTTCATTCAGCGCGCTGCCATGAACCACCGAACCACGATGAGGAACGTCGCCGAGCGGATCATCGACGGAACGTTGCGACCCGAGTAGCGGGGAAGGTCGGCTCCCTTGCGGATCATCGCCCTCGATGGCAATTCGCTCGTGTACAGGGCGTTCTTCGCACTGCCACCCGACATGACCAACGCCTCGGGGCAGGTGACGAATGCGGTCTACGGGTTCACGACGATGCTCCTGAACATCGTGAAGGAGCACGAACCGGATGGCGTGGTGGTGGTCTTCGACAGGCCCGAGCCGACGTTTCGGCACCAGGCGGTGCCCGAGTACAAGGCCCAACGCGAGAAGGCGCCCGACACGCTCCACCAGCAGCTCGGCATCGTGCAGGAACTCCTCGATGCGCTCGGGATCGTCCGCCTCGACGCGGTGGGATTCGAGGGTGACGACATCATCGCGACCCTCGCCGAGAAAATCGCGGCCGCCGGCGACGACCTCATCATCGTGACCGGCGATCGGGACTGCTATCAGTTGGTGCGCGATCCCCACGTGCGGGTGCTCTACAACAAGCGCGGCGTCAGCGACTACGCGCTCTACGACGAGGCGGGCATCCTCGAGCGCACCGGGGTGACACCGGCCCAGTACCCGGACTACGCGGCCCTGCGAGGGGACCCGAGCGACAACCTCGACGGTGTCCCCGGGGTGGGGGAGAAGACGGCCGCGAAACTGATCTCGACCCACGGGACGATCGCGGCCGCCGTCGCGGCCGCCGAACAGCAGACCCCCAAGTTGAGGGCCTCGCTCCTCGAGCACGGCGAGCGGGTGATGCGCAATGCCTCGGTGATGGTGCTGCGTCGCGACGTGCCGATCGATATCGCGCCGGGACGCCTCGTCCCGGCCCCCGATCTGGGGGCCGCCGGTCGATTGTTCGACTTCCTGGAGTTCAAGACCATGGCGAAGCGACTCGCCGACGTGGTCTCTGCGCGCGGGTGGACTCCGCGCGGTGGGACGTCGTCCGTTGCGGTCGTGGTCGACGACGCACCGGTCGTCTCGGTCCGCCAGATCGGGAATGTCGCTGACGCGCTCGCTCTCCTGGGGGGACTCACCGAATGGACGCTCGCGCCGCGTTGGACGGGTGAGCCGGGTCGCTCCGATCTCGCGGGGCTCGCCGTGGTGGTCGATTCGACACGTGGTGAGGTCGCTCATCTCGGCGCCGATGTCCTCGGTGATGGGGAGGTTCTCCGGACACTCGGGTCGGGAACGGGGGTCGTCGTCCATGATGCGAAGCCGTTGATGCGCCGGCTCCTCGCCGGGGGTGTCGATCTGATGAACCTGCGCTTCGACACCGCGGTCGCGGCCTATCTCGTGAACCCTTCGAAGTCGGGGTACTCGATCGCCGAGGTGGCCGAGGATCTGCTCGGCGCCGCCCCGAGGTCCACGGCCGCCAGTGGCGAACTCGACTTCGGGGGGCATGCCGAGGCCGACGAGGTGCTCGCGTGCTGCGAGAGTGCGATCGCGACCGCGCGTCTCGTGCCGCTCCTCGGATCGTTACTCGATGCGATCGGCAACACCGGGTTGTTCACCGACATCGAACTGCCCCTCGTCGGGGTGCTCGCTCGGATGGAGCACGTGGGCGTGGGGGTCGACTCTCCGACGCTCGCGGCGATCCGTGACCGGCTCACCACCGAGGCGGTCACGCTCACCGGAGCCCTCCACGCCGCTGCGGGTCACGCGTTCAACCTGAACTCGCCGATTCAGTTGCGCACGATCCTCTACGAGGAGAGGGGACTCGTGCCGGGCAAGAAGACCAAGACCGGGTACTCGACCGACGCCGCGACCCTGGAGAAACTCCACGACGCGTGGCCCGAGTTCATCGGTCCGCTCCTGCGGTACCGCGAGGTGGAGAAACTGCGTTCCACCTACGGCGAGGGTCTGCTCGCCGAGATCGACCCCGTCGACGGCCGGATCCACGCCACCTTCAACCAGACGGTCGCGCGAACGGGACGGCTGTCGAGCGACCGCCCCAACCTCCACAACATCCCGGTGCGCACCGACGAGGGCCGGGTGTTCCGCACCGCGTTCACCGCGCCGGCGGGGTGGTCGCTCATGGTGGCCGACTACAACCAGATCGAGTTGCGGTGCATCGCACACCTCTCGGCTGATCCGGGTCTGGTGTCGGCGTTCGCCGCGGGCGAGGACATACACCGCGCGACGGCGGCCCGGGTGTTCGGGGTCGAGCCGTCGAAGGTGAGCACCGATCAGAGATCGAAGGCCAAGATGGTCTCGTACGGTCTCGCCTACGGGATGGAGGCCTACGGACTCAGCCAGAGGCTCGCAATCGGGGTGGACGAGGCGGCGGGGATTCTCGATGCGTACTTCGTCGCGTTCCCGAGGGTGAAGGACTACATGGACGAGGCGGTCACGACCGCCCGCCAGAGGGGCTACACCGAGACCCTCTTCGGGCGCAGACGTCCGATCCCCGAGCTGCTCAGCGACAACTTCCGCGTGCGACAGGCCGGGGAGCGGCAGGCGATGAACGCCGCGATCCAGGGGTTGGCCGCCGACATCTTCAAGATCGCACTCGTGGGCATCGACCACGCCCTCGGGAAAGCGGGGCACCGCTCGCGCCTCGTGCTGCAGGTGCACGACGAAGTGATTGTCGAGGTGCCCGACGACGAGCGCGACACTGTCGGCGATCTCATCATCGGCACGATGCGCGGTGCCGCGGCGCTCGACGTGCCGCTCGAGGTGAACGCCGCATGGGGCCCGACATGGGCCGACGCCAAACAATGACGGAACCGACCGGGGCGGACGCCAGCGATCGGGTCGGCGAGGCGGCCGGGTCGCACTGGTTCGAGGCCATCGCTGACCACCTCGGCCCCGCGTACCTGCGCTACTCGTTCACCAAGGGCACCGTGCGGGAAGTCGACGAGGTCGTCGCGCTGCTCGCACTCGAGCCCGGGATGCGGGTCCTCGACGTGGGATGCGGCCCGGGTCGTCATGCGCACGAACTAGCCCGTCGCGGAATCGCCGTGCACGGTGTGGATGTGAGCCGCACCTTCATCGATCTCGCCCACCGGGGCGCTCCTCCCGGTGCGACCTTCGGCGTGATGGACGCCCGAGCGATGACATTCGACGCGGAGTTCGACGCGGCGATCTGTCTGTGCCAGGGGGCGTTCGGTCTGATGCGTGCGAACGGCGACGACGAGAGGGTGCTCGCGGGGATCGCGCGTTCGCTGCGACCCGGCGGTGGACTGGTGCTGTCGGCGTTCAACGCCTATTTCGCCGTCAAGTACCACCTCGAGGCCGAGTTCGACGCCGACTCGGGGGTGGCGCGCGAGACGACCACGGTGCGCGATGCCGACGGCGCGGGGGCGGAGTTCCCGATGTGGACCGGGTGCTACACGCCGCGCGAGTTGCGCCTGCTGTGCGCCGGTGCGGGTATGGAGGTGCGATCGATCACGAGCGTCGAGCCGGGTGACTACCGGGGCGCCCCACCCACCGTGGAGAGTCCGGAGTATCTGGTGGTAGCGTTTTTGACGCCCTCCCGTCGGGAGGGTGCCCCTTAGGGCCCCTCACACAGCATCTGTCCACCCTGAATCTGTCCGTCCGAAAGACACGCACCTTGTCCGACACCACACTTTCCTCCGCGCCGATGGGAACCTTCGACGCAGAGGGCAACTACACCCCCCGCCCCATTGTCGAGAACGACGTGGAGAAGAGCTTCGCCGATGCCATCGAGGGCACGATGGTCGAGGTCAGAGACGGCCAGCTCGTGACGGGAACGGTGGTCAAGATCGACAGGGACGGGGTGTTGCTCGACTTCGGGTACAAGACCGAGGGCGTGATCCCCACCCGCGAGCTCGCGATCAAGAACGATGTCAACCCCCACGACGTGGTGTCCCTCGGCGAGCAGATCGAGGCGCTGGTGCTCACGCTCGAGGACAAGGAGGGTCGTCTCGTCCTGTCCAAGAAGCGGGCCCAGTACGAGAAGGCCTGGGGCGAGATCGAGCGCAAGAAGAACAACGAGGAGCCGGTCCGCGGTCTCGTCATCGAGGTCGTCAAGGGCGGTCTGATCGTCGACATCGGACTCCGCGGCTTCCTGCCCGCGTCGCTGGTCGAGCTTCGCAGGGTGCGCGATCTGCAGCCCTACATCGGTCAGCCGATCGACGCCAAGATCATCGAGCTCGATCGCAACCGCAACAACGTCGTCCTCTCGCGCCGCGCCTACCTCGAGGAGAACCAGAAGGAGACGCGCGACTCGTTCCTCACGAACCTCAAGCCCGGTGAGGTCCGCCCGGGCAAGATCTCCTCGGTCGTGCAGTTCGGAGCGTTCGTCGATCTGGGCGGCATGGATGGTCTCATCCACGTCTCGGAGCTCTCGTGGAAGCACGTCGACCACCCCTCGCAGGTCGTGCAGGTCGGCCAGGAGGTCACCGTGCAGGTGCTCGACATCGACTACAGCCGCGAGAGGATCAGCCTGTCCCTGAAGGCGACCCAGCAGGATCCCTGGCAGGAGTTCGCCTCCAGTCACGAGGTCGGGCAGCTGGTCTACGGTCGCGTCACCAAGCTCGTGCCCTTCGGTGCGTTCGTGCAGGTCGGCGATGGCATCGAGGGTCTCGTGCACATCTCGGAGATGTCGGCGCGCCATGTCGAGTCACCCGAACAGGTGGTTGCCCCCGGTGAGGAATTGTGGGTCAAGATCATCGACTTCGATCTCGCACGTCGCCGCATCTCGATCTCGATCAAGCAGGCCGCAGAGGGTGGCGAGCTCGCCGCCGAGTACCAGGGTCAGTTCGAGGTCGACGAGCACGGCAACTGGGTCGGCGGGGACGACACCGAGCGCGAGGCAGCGTGGGCCGAGTACTACAAGGAGTACGGCGAGGCTCCCGCAGAGGGGACGGCGGCTCCCGCCGAAGGTGCCGCGCCCCCCGAGCAGGCCTGAGCGGCCGGTCCGGGGATCCGACGTGATCCTTCTCGGACTCACCGGCGGGATCGGATCCGGCAAGTCCACGGTGTCGGGTCTGTTGGCCGCGCGTGGTGCCGTGATCATCGACGCAGATGCGATCACCCGCGAACTGCAGGCGCCCGGTGCGCCACTGCTCGGCGAATTGTCCGCGAGGTTCGGCGAGTCGATCATCGCGGCGGATGGATCACTCGATCGCCCGGCCCTCGCCGCGATCGCCTTCTCCGACCCCGATGCACTGAAGTCCCTGAACGAGATCGTGCACCCCGCCGTCGCGAGAGAGATGGATCGTCGCTTGACCGAACAGCGCGGGACCGGCAATGTCGTCGTGCTCGACATCCCGTTGCTGGCCGAGAACCCGAGGAGGGCTCTCTCTGGGGTGATCGTGGTGGACGTGCCCGTGGAGACCGCGATCACGCGGTTGGTCGACCAGCGCGCCATGAACGCTGACGACGCGCGCGCCCGCATCGCCAAGCAGGCGACCCGCGAGGAGCGCGCCAAGATCGCAGACCGGATCATCGACAATTCCGGGACCCTCGCCGATCTCGAGCAGCAGGTCGACGACGTGTGGCAGTGGGCGCTGTCGTTGCCGCCGGCCGCTGACGACGCCGGCGCACGGGAGCAATGAGCGCCCCCGGTCCCTTTGCGGTCGTCTCACCCTTCGAGCCCGCCGGTGACCAGCCCAAGGCCATCGCGCAACTCGCCGAGGGGATCGAGGCGGGGGAGCGGTTCCAGACACTGCTCGGCATCACCGGTTCGGGCAAGTCGGCCACGATCGCATGGACCATCGAACGGGTGCAGAGGCCGACCCTGATCCTCGCGCCGAACAAGAGTCTCGCGGCCCAGTTGGCCCAGGAGATGAAGGAGTTCTTCCCCGGAAACAGGGTCGAGTTCTTCGTTTCGTACTACGACTACTACCAGCCCGAGGCCTACATCCCCTCGAGCGACACCTACATCGAGAAGGACTCCTCGATCAACGACGAGATCGACCGCCTCCGTCATTCGGCGACAGCGGCCCTGCTCACGCGGCGCGACACGATCGTGGTCGCGAGCGTCTCGTGCATCTACGGCATGGGAGACCCCGAGGAGTACCGCGGACAACTCCTCGAGCTGCACGTCGGGGTGGACTACGACCAGCGCAGCATCCTGCGGCGCCTCGTCGACCTGCAGTACGACCGCAACGACATGACACTGGGTCGCGGCAACTTCAGGGTGCGCGGCGACACGGTGGAGATCCATCCCGCCTACGAGGAGAACGTGGTGCGCGTCGAGATGTTCGGTGACACGGTGGACCGGATCACCCTTCTCGACCCGCTCACGGGCGAGAGCCTGGCCGAGATGTCAGAGGTGGTGGTGTTCCCCGCCACCCACTACGTGGCCGGTGACGAGCGGATGCGGCGCGCAATGGAGGGGATCGAGGCCGAGCTCGCCGTCCGCCTCGCACAGTTCGAGGAGCAGGGCAAGCTGCTCGAGGCGCAGCGTCTGAGGATGCGCACCAACTATGACCTCGAGATGATCAGGGAGATGGGTTACTGCAACGGAATCGAGAACTACTCGATGCACATCGACGGTCGCAATCCCGGCGAGCCGCCGTTCACCCTCCTCGACTACTTCCCGAGGGACTACCTGCTCATCATCGACGAGAGCCACGTCGCGGTCCCGCAACTGCACGCGCAATTCGCCGGCGACAGAAGCCGCAAGGACACCCTCGTGGAGCACGGCTTCCGCCTGCCGAGCGCGCGGGACAACAGGCCGCTGCGCTTCGAGGAGACCATGGGGCGCATCAACCAGTGCGTCTTGATGTCGGCCACCCCGGCGGACTTCGAACTGAGGAACTCCTCGCGCGTCGTGGAGCAGATCGTGAGGCCCACCGGGCTGGTGGACCCCGAGGTCGTGGTGAAGCCCACGAAGGGCCAAATCGACGACCTGATCGCGTTGGTTCGTGGGCGCACCGACAAGGGCGACCGGGTCCTGGTGACGACCCTGACCAAGAAGATGGCGGAGGATCTCACCGAATACCTGCTCGAGCAGGGACTGCGCGTGAGGTACCTCCACTCCAACATCGAGACCCTGCAGCGGATCGAGATCCTGCGCTCGCTGCGCCTCGGTGAATTCGACGTTCTCGTCGGCATCAACCTCTTGCGCGAGGGCCTCGACCTGCCCGAGGTCTCGCTCGTGGCGATCCTGGACGCCGACAAGGAGGGTTTCCTGCGGTCCGAGACCTCGCTCATCCAGATGATCGGGCGCGCGGCCCGCAACGTGGACGGTCAGGTGGTGATGTACGCCGACACCGTGACCAAGTCGATGGAGCGCGCGATCGGGGAGACGAACAGGCGGCGGGCGGCCCAGGTCGCCCACAATTTGGAGCATGGGATCAATCCCCAGACCGTCCGCAAGGCGGTCGGCGACATCCTGTCGGTGCTCGGGGTGGACGACGGATCTCCCGTGCCCGGCCGTGACAAACGACGCAGCCGCGAGCGCGACAAGGTGCAGCGCGAGATCAAGTCGATGCCCCAGCAGGAGCTCGCCCGCCTCATCCAGACACTGGAAGAGGAGATGCACGAGGCCGCGACCGACCTGCGGTTCGAGTATGCCGCCCGTCTGAGGGACGAGATCACCGACCTGCGGCGCGAGCTTCGCGACGCGAGATAAGGGCTCGGTAACCTTCACGCATGGCCGAGAAGATCGTGGTGCGCGGCGCGCGCGAGCACAATCTCAAGAACATCAGCCTCGAACTCCCGCGTGACCGTCTGATCGTGTTCACGGGCTTGTCCGGATCGGGAAAGAGCAGCCTCGCGTTCGACACCATCTACGCCGAGGGACAGCGCCGCTATGTCGAGAGCCTCTCGGCGTACGCGCGCCAGTTCCTCGGTCAGATGGACAAGCCCGACGTCGATGTCATCGAGGGTCTCTCGCCGGCCATCTCGATCGACCAGAAGTCGGCCTCGCGCAACCCGAGGTCCACGGTGGGAACCATCACCGAGGTCTACGACTACTTGCGCCTCCTGTGGGCGCGCATCGGGGTCCAGCACTGCCCGGCCGACGACACGCGTCTCCAGCGCCAGACCCCCCAGCAGATCGTGGATCGCATCATGACCCTCCCCGAGGGAACCCGATTCCAGGTGCTCGCGCCGGTGGTGCGGGCCCGCAAGGGCGAGTACGACACGCTCCTCGGGGATCTCGCCGGACAGGGCTTCGTGCGCGCCCGCATCGACGGCGAGGTCCGCGACATCTCCGAATTCCTGGCCTCCGGCGACAAACTCGCGCGCTACGAGCAGCACTCGATCGACGTGGTCATCGATCGCCTGGTGCGCCGTGACGACATCGAGCGCCGTCTGACCGACTCGCTCGAGACGGCCCTCAAGCTCGCCGAAGGGGTGGCCGCGGTGGAACTCGTGTCCAAGGACGGTGAGGACGGCGAGGTCCTCACGTTCAGCCAGCACCTCGCCTGTCCGAAGTGCGGGTCGTCGTTCGAGGAGCCGGCGCCGAGGAATTTCTCGTTCAACTCCCCGTTCGGCGCGTGCGAGAACTGCGACGGTCTGGGGACCAAGTTCGAGGTCGATGCCGACCTGGTGGTGCCCGACCCCACGATGTCGCTCTCAGAGGGTGCGATCGCGCCGTGGCGCAGTGCCCACACCATGTACTTCCACAGGATGCTGGTGGCGGTCTGCGAGCAGGAGGGCATCGACATCGACAAGCCCTTCGCGAAACTGTCCGCCAAGCACCAGAAGTTGATCCTGAACGGCAAGGCCGGGAGCATGCAGGTCAAGTACCGGAACCGCTTCGGCAAGGTGCGCCAGTTCAGCACCTCCTACGAGGGTGCCATTCCGTGGATCAAGCGCCGTCATGCCGACTCCGAGAGCGACTGGACGCGGGAGCAGTTCGAGTCGTACATGCGCGAGGTGCCGTGCCCGGCGTGCCAGGGTGCACGGCTCAAGCCGTCCTCGCTCGCGGTGAGGGTGAACGACCTCAGCATCTCCCAGGTGTGCGACATGTCGATCGGGGAGTCGGCCAAGTTCCTGGCCGGACTCGAGCTCGGCCGACGTGATGCGATCATCGCCGAACGCATCACGAAGGAGATCAACGCCCGGCTCGGGTTCCTGCTCGATGTCGGTCTGGACTATCTCACGCTGTCGCGGTCGGCGGGAACCCTCGCCGGTGGTGAGGCCCAGCGCATCCGTCTCGCGAGTCAGATCGGGTCGGGGCTCGTCGGCACGCTCTATGTGCTCGACGAGCCGTCGATCGGTCTGCACCAGCGAGACAACCGGCGCCTGATCGAGACACTCCACCGTTTGCGCGACCTCGGCAACACGGTGCTGGTTGTCGAGCACGACGAGGAGACGATCCGGGAGAGTGACTGGATCGTCGACATCGGCCCGGGGGCCGGTGAGCACGGCGGCGATGTCGTGTACTCGGGGCCGGTGCCGGGGATCGCCCGCGCGAAGGACTCGGTGACGGGGCGTTACCTGTCGGGTCGTGCGTCGATACCGGTGCCGTCGGTGCGGCGCAAGCCCTCCTCGGGCTCGATCATGGTGCGGGGCGCGCGCGAACACAACCTCCGCGACATCGACGTCGAGATCCCCCTCGGCTGCTTCGTCGCGGTGACGGGGGTGTCGGGGAGCGGAAAGAGCACGCTGGTGCGCGACATCCTCCTGCCCGCGATGATGCAGCACCTCCACAAGAGCAAGGAGTCTCCCGGGCGCCACAAGCGGATCGAGGGCATGGAGTCGATCGACAAGATCATCGACATGGACCAATCGCCGATCGGCCGCACACCGAGGTCGAACCCGGCCACCTACACGGGGGTCTTCGATGGCATACGAAAGTTGTTCGCCGCCGCGCCCGAGTCGAAGGTGCGCGGCTACCAGCCGGGCCGGTTCAGTTTCAACGTGCAGGGTGGCCGGTGCGAGGCGTGCTCCGGGGACGGAACAATCAAGATCGAGATGCACTTCCTCCCGGACGTCTACGTCCCGTGCGAGGTTTGCAAGGGGGCGCGGTACAACCGGGACACCCTCGAGATCCGCTTCAAGGGCAAGAACATCGCCGAGGTCCTCGACATGCCGATCTCCGAGGCGCTCGAGTTCTTCGCCAACCAACCCGCGATCGCGCGCCACATGCAGACCCTCGTCGACGTCGGTCTGGGTTACGTGCGTCTCGGCCAGTCGGCTCCGACCCTGTCGGGGGGAGAGGCCCAACGCGTCAAGTTGGCCTCTGAACTCGCGAAGCGGTCGACCGGTCACACCCTGTATCTGCTCGATGAGCCGACGACAGGGTTGCATTTCGAGGACGTGCGCCGCTTGCTCACGGTGCTGTCACGGTTGGTCGACCAGGGGAACTCAGTGCTCGTCATCGAGCACAACCTCGACGTGATCAAGACGTCCGACTGGATCATTGACCTGGGGCCCGAGGGTGGGAGCGGCGGCGGCACGATCGTGGCGGAGGGGACCCCCGAGCAGGTCGCGCGGGTCAAGGCGAGCCACACCGGCCGTTTCCTGCGCGATGTCCTCGGGGGCGAGCCGTCGTTCGCCTCCACCAACGGGAAGCGGGCCGGGAAGTCGGCGACCGGCACATCGGCCGCAGCGAACGGAAAGTCGGCGAAGAACAGGACAACCGGCGCAAAGAAGAGAGCCTGACTGATGGCGGCGCACAAGCCCGCCCCTGGCTCGGTCCCGCAGTCCCCGGGCTCGTACCAATTCAAGGACTCCGCTGGCCGCGTGATCTACGTGGGCAAGGCGGCGAACCTCCGATCCCGCGTCGCGAGCTACTTCCAGGACCCCGGGGCGCTCCACCCTCGCACCGCCGCGATGGTGGCGGCCGCCGAGACCGTGGAGTGGATCGAGGTGCGCAACGAGCTCGAGGCGCTGATGCTCGAGTTCAATCTCATCAAGCAACACCGACCGCGCTTCAACGTGCGCTTGCGGGACGACAAGAGTTACCCCTTCCTCGCCGTGACCGTCGACGAGGAATGGCCGCGGGCCGTGGTGATGCGGGGCACCAAGCGAAAGGGAACGCGGTACTTCGGCCCCTTCGCCCACGCGTGGGCGATCCGCGAGACACTCGATCTTCTCCTGCGAACGTTCCCCGTCCGCACCTGCAGTGCGGGAAAGTTCAACCAGCACAAACGACTCGGCCGGCCGTGCCTGCTGTTCCACATCGAGAAGTGCTCGGGTCCGTGCGTCGGGGAGGTGGATGCCACCACGTACGCCTCGCACGTGGGGAGTCTGTTGGCGTTCCTCGACGGGGAGACCGACTCGGTGGTGGTGAGGTTGCGCACGGAGATGGAGGAGGCCTCGACGGCGCTCGAGTACGAGCGCGCCGCCCGTGTGCGCGACCGGCTCGGGAGTGTTCAGCGCGCGATCGAGAAGCAGCAGATGGTGGGGGAGCGCGACGAGGATTTCGATGCGATTGGGATCGTCGACGACGATCTCGAGGCGGCCGTGCAGGTGTTCTACGTGCGAAGGGGCCGCGTGGTGGGCCGCAAGGGATTCATCCTCGACAAGGTCGAGGATCTCTCAGCGGGTGCGCTCGTCGATCGGGTGCTCGCCGAGATGTACGGCGAGTCACCGCCGCTCGGCATCCCTCCGGTCGTGGTGGTGCCGCAGGCCCCGGCAGATCCGGCCCGCACAGACTGGCTCCGCGAGCTCCGCGGGGGAGCGGTCGAGGTGCGGGTGCCGCGTCGGGGTGACAAGCGCGATCTGCTGGAGACGGTGGCGGTGAACGCCCGGGAGGAGTTCGTGCGCCACCGTCTGCGGAGAGCCGCCGACCACAACACGCGCAGTCGTGCGCTCACCGAGCTGCAGGACCTGCTCGGTCTCCCCGAGGCTCCGTTGCGCATCGAGTGCTACGACATGGCGCATCTGCAGGGCACCGACTATGTCGGGTCGATGGTTGTTCTCGAGGATGGTCTTCCCGCCAAGCGCGAGTACCGCAGGTTCAAGGTGCGCAACGTCGAGGGCAACAACGACTACGCGGCGATGGAGGAGGTTCTCACGAGGCGTCTCTCGGCGTTCCTCGCCGAGCGCGATCTCGCGGCGACCGAGCGCAGCGAGAAGCCGGGGAAATTCGCCTACCCGCCCCAACTTCTCCTGGTGGACGGGGGCAAGGGCCAGTTGGCCGTCGCTGAGCGCGTGGTTCGGGAACTTGGTCTGGAGCACGAGATCCCGGTCGCCTCCCTCGCCAAGCGCTTCGAGGAGGTCTATGTCCCCGGGGATCCGGCCCCGGTGAGGGTTCCGCGGGGCAGCGAGGCGCTCTTCATGCTCCAGCGCATCCGTGACGAGGCGCATCGTTTCGCCAACACGTTCCACCGGGAACTGCGTTCGAAGAAGATGGTGTCGTCGTCACTGGAGGGCATCCCCGGTCTCGGTGATGCGCGGGCGAGGAGGCTGGTGAAGGAGATGGGTGGAGTCAACGCGGTGAAACGCGCGAGCCCGGAGGATCTGGCGGCGTTGTCGTGGCTGCCGACGGCTGTGGCCACGGCGATCCATGCACGATTCCACCCCGACGCACCCCGGGCCAGCCACCTCGGCCATGGGATGGATACCTCCGGGACGCAGGACCCCGCGATCGACGACCGCGACTGATCGGAGCCGGCGGACGAGTGAACGAGCATCACGACCCGACATGGGACGACCATGCCCAGTGGTGGATCGACGGGTTCACAGCGGGCGTCGACGCCGAGTACACCGAGCAGATCATCCCGATGGCGACCGCAGAGCTCGCGGGTGCACGGAAAATCCTCGACGTCGGGTGCGGAGAGGGCCAGATCGCGCGTGCGCTCGCGGCAGGCGGCGCGGTGGTCACGGGAATCGACCCGACACGCCGCAACATCGACGTGGCGAGGGAGCGCGGCGGCGGGCCGGAGTACCGGATCGGCACCGCCGACGGCCTGCCCTTCGGTGCTGGACAGTTCGATGCGGTCGTGGCATGTCTCGTGTTCGAGCACATCGATGCACTCGAGGAGTCCATCGCCGAGGTCGCCAGGGTGCTCGAGCCGGGCGGGGTGTTCGCCCTCTTCCTCAACCACCCCCTGTTGCAGACGCCGGGGAGCGGGTGGATCGACGACCACATCATCGACCCGCCCGAGCAGTACTGGCGCATCGGGGCCTACCTCGTAGAGACCGAATCCGTCGAGGAGGTGGAGCCGGGCGTGTGGGTGCGATTCATTCACCGTCCGCTGTCTCGATATGTGAATGTGCTCGCGGCTCACGGTCTGCTCATCGAGACGATGATCGAGCCCCCGCCACCGCCCGGGTTCCTCGTGCGTGCACCCGAGTACGCGCTCGCGCACACCGTGCCCCGTCTGCTGTACGTGCGCGCGCGGAAGGTACCGCAATCCTGACGCTTCGGGGTGACACCGTCGCCCCGACCCGTGTGCGACACGGATAGCCTCGGCGCCGATGACCGACATTCTGGTCGTGGCCGGGCTCTCCGGCGCGGGGCGTTCCCAGGCCTCGGCTGACCTCGAGGACATGGGTTGGTTCGTTGTCGACAACCTCCCGGTCGTGCTCGTCGACAAGGTGGTGGACCTGACCGGTCAGGCCGGCGGCGAGATCGACAAGTTGTGCCTCGTGGTCGGCAACGGACGTCAACAGCAGGGGATCCTCGGCGCGGTCGATTCGCTCCGCGGTCAGGGTCACCGCGTGCGGATCTTGTTCCTCGAGGCCTCGACGCGCGAACTGGTGCGGCGCTACGAGACGACGAGACGGCGACATCCGCTGAGCGACGGATCGACCGGCCTCGAGGGGGTCATCGAGCGCGAGCGTTCGACAGTGAATGAGGTGCGCGCCGCCGCCGACTTGATGATCGACACCACCGGGCTGACCGTGCACCAACTGAAGACCCGCCTCACTGAGTTGTTCGGGCCCGAGGCCCCGGGCGACACACTGCAGGTCTCTGTGGTGTCGTTCGGTTTCAAGCACGGGGTACCGATCGATGTGGACACTGTTCTCGACGTGCGGTTCCTCCCGAATCCCCACTGGGACGAGGCGCTGAGGCCACTCACGGGGCTCGACTCTGCCGTGCGCGACCATGTGCTCGGCAATGACGCTGCGCGTGAATTTCTCGCGCGCACGATGCACCTGCTCGAGTTCGTCCTGCCGGCCTACGTGGCCGAGGGCCGCAGTTACCTCACCGTGGGGATCGGGTGCACCGGCGGACGGCATCGCTCGGTCGCGATCGCCGAGGCGATCGGCCGAGCGCTTCGCGAGACGGGGCACAACCCCCGGGTCTCGCACCGTGACATCGGCCTGTGAGCTCGGTGGTGGGGGACAACCGCGCGGGGAGCCCGGGAACGGGGTTGGGCGGGCGGCTGCGAACTATTGTCACGGGTTGGCTCAGGTGAGAGGAGACCAGACGTGACCGTGCGGGTCGGTATCAACGGATTCGGCCGGATCGGCCGCAACTTCTTCCGCGCAGTCGCGGCCTCATCGGCCGACGTCGAGATCGTGGCGGTGAACGACCTGGGGTCCCTCAAGACCATGGCTCACCTCCTGAAGTACGACTCCGTCCTCGGCGTGCTCCCGAACACGATCGAGGCAGTCGAGGGTGGAATCTCGATCGATGGGAGAGTGCTGAGGGTGTTGTCGGAACGCGACCCGAGGGCTCTCCCCTGGGGCGGCCTCGGGATCGACCTCGTGATCGAGTCCACCGGCATATTCACCGACCGGGACAAAGCCGCGGTGCACCTCGAAGCGGGAGCACCGCTCGTGGTCGTGTCGGCGCCCTCGAACGGGGCCGACGCCACCTTCGTCTACGGCGTGAACCACTTCGACTTCGACCGCGCCAGGCACAGGGTGATCTCGAATGCGAGTTGCACCACGAATTGCTTCGTGCCCCTCGTCAAGGTGCTCGACGACGCCTTCGGCGTCGAGAACGGACTCATGACGACCGTGCACGCCTACACCGGCGACCAGTCGCTCGTCGATGGTCCACACAGCGACCTGCGTCGTGCCCGCGGCGCCGCCATCAACATCACGCCCACCTCCACGGGTGCGGCGCGTGCCACGAGCCTCGTGATGGAGTCGATGAAGGGCAAGCTCGACGGGACCGCACTGCGCGTGCCGGTGCCCACCGGCTCGATCACCGATTTCGTCGCGAACCTGAAGAAGCCCGCCACGGTGGAGGAGATCAACTCGGCCTTCGCCGCGGCTGCTTCGGGGCCGCTGAAGGGTGTGCTCGAGTACACCGAGGCTCCGATCGTCTCGAGTGACATCGTGACGAACCCGCACTCGTGCATCTTCGACGCCGACCTCACGATGAGCATGGGGACGCTCGTGAAGGTGCTCGGGTGGTACGACAACGAGTGGGGTTACTCGAACCGCCTCGTCGACCTCGTGCTGCACGTCGGCAAGTGATGCCGTGACACGCGTTCCCGTCCTCGAGGACCTGGGCGATGTCGCGGGGAAGCGGGTGCTCGTCCGCACCGACTTCAACGTGCCGATGGAGGGCCCCGACGACGCACGACGCATCACCGACGATTTTCGCATCCGTGCCGCGCTGCCCACGATCGAGTGGCTGGTCACGCGCGGGGCTTCCGTGGTGTGCGCCAGTCATCTCGGCCGCCCCAAGGGTGCGCCCGAGCAGAAGTACTCGATGGCGCCGGTCCGTGAGCGTCTGGCTGAACTCGCACCGGGCGTCGATCTGGTGGAGAACCTGCGGTTCGACCCGCGGGAGGAGGGGAACACCCCCGAGTTCGTGGCGCGCCTCATCGATGGGGTCGACATGTACGTGAACGATGCCTTCGGTGCGGCGCACCGTGCACACGCGTCGATCGTGGGCCCGCCTCGGAGTCTTCCCTCCGCCGCCGGACGTCTGCTGCAGCGCGAGGTGGAGGTGCTGGGGAACCTCCGGGACACGCCCAAGAGGCCGTTCGTGGCGGTCCTCGGTGGGGCCAAGGTCTCCGACAAGATGGGGGTGATCGAAGCACTCCTCCAAGTGGTCGATTCGCTCGTCATCGGCGGTGGCATGTGCTTCACGTTCCTGGCCGCCAGGGGGTACCCGGTCGGGGACTCGATCTGCGAGCTCGACCAGGTCGCCACCTGTCGCCGGCTGCTCGATGCGGACAAAGCGATCCATCTCCCCGACGACATCGTCGGTCTGGATGGCGATGGGAACTTCGCGACCTTCGGTCAACGTCTCCCGAGTGGTGCCAAGGGGCTCGACATCGGGCCTGGAAGCGCGGCGGCGTTCTCCGACGTGATCATGGAGGCCAGGACCGTGTTGTGGAACGGCCCGATGGGGATGTTCGAGGACGAGCGATTCGCCGCGGGCACGCGCACCGTTGCCCAGGCCATGGCAGATACGAGGGCGTTCACGGTGGTGGGAGGCGGTGACAGTGTGGCAGCTCTGGCACAGTTCGGTCTCGATGACGAAGTCGACCACGTCTCGACCGGTGGTGGTGCGTCGCTCGAGCTGCTGGAACTCGGTGATCTTCCCGGGCTGGCCGCTCTGAGGGGAGCCCCCAATGTCAGGTGAGACGCGCCGTCCGATCATCAGCGGCAACTGGAAGATGCACCAGAACCACTACGAGGCGATCCAGTTCGTCCAGAAACTCGCCTATCTCATCTCCAAGGAGGACCACGACGCGGTGGATGTGACGATCCATCCGCCGTTCACCGATCTCCGCAGTGTGCAGACCCTGATCGACGCCGACAGGCTCCACATGCAACTGGGTGCCCAGAACTGTCACTGGGAGGACAGGGGCGCCTTCACGGGCGAGATCGCGCCGCCGTTCCTCGCCAAGTTGGGCACCAAGTACGTGATCTGCGGGCACAGTGAGCGCCGCGACATGTTCGATGAGACCGACGAGGTGGTGCGCCGCAAGGTGGTCGCGGTCATCGCCCATGGAATGACGCCGATCCTGTGTGTGGGCGAGACGTTGGTCGAGAGGGAGGCGGGCCAGACCTTGGACAAGGTTCTCGGGCAGGTTCGCTCGGGGGTGTCGGGACTAGCGCCCGAGCAGGTCGCCGCATTGGTGGTGGCCTACGAGCCGATCTGGGCGATCGGGACCGGACGCAGTGCCACGTCTTTCGACGCCCAGGAAGTGTGCGGGGCGATTCGGCGCGAGGTCGCGGTTCTGGCGGGGGCTCCGGCCGGAGCGTCGGTGCGGATCCAATACGGGGGATCGGTCAAGGCCGCGAACATCGCTGACTTGATGACCCAACCCGACATCGACGGCGCCCTCGTGGGGGGTGCATCCCTCGATCCCGACGAGTTCGCCCGGATCATCCAGTACCGCCTCCATGTCGAGCCGTCTTGACACAGTGTTTCGCCACGGGTACGGGGAAATCGGGTCCAAACACGGCCCATTTGGCCGGCCGGTGAGCGAGCCCAAACAACGTGATAGTTTCTCACCGGTGGGTCGGTTCGGGGGAATGACCATCGTGCCTGGTTGTGGGTGCGGGCACTCCTTCGGGGCGGGAAGCCATGACATGGAGGTCAGCACATGAAGAGAGTCCACAAAAGCCACACACTCACCGGTGCACTCCTTGGCGCTGCGCTCGTTCTCGCCGCTTGCGGCGGTGGCAGCGACAGCGCAACCGAGGACGCCGGCGGTGACAGCACCGGCAAGTGGGCAACGGGTGACGCCAAGATGACGATCACCTATGACATCGCCGAGAACGCGGTGTGGGAAGACAACACCCCGATCACCTGGGAGGACTTCGAGTGCACCGCTCTCGCAGCGCTGAAGACCCCGGGGTCGATCGCGACCACTGGTGTCGACAAGATCACCAACATCGAGAGGGGTGACAGCGACAAGCAGGTCAAGGTCTCCTTCAAGGCGACGTATGCGCCGTGGCGCGGTCTCTTCGGTGGTCTCATCAAGAAGGCGGCCGTGGCGAACTGCGCCGACATCTCCCAGGACTTCCAGACGAGCATCCCGTTCTCGGGTCAGCCGTGGAAGATGGAGTCGTGGAGCCCGGACCAGGTCGTGTTCGTGCCGAACGAGAACTACTTCGGCTCCAAGAAGGCCAGCTACAGCAAGTTGGTCATGGTGCCGAAGATAGAGACCCAGATCGCGGCCCTCAAGGCCGGTGAGGTGGACTTCATCTTCCCGCAGTTCTACGCGGGCATCGACAAGGAGCTCGAGGATGCCAACATCACCCAGGTGACCAAGTACGGCAGGGATTTCGAGGCGCTCTACTTCAACCTCGGCGTGGACGGCAAGGACGCGGACGGCAACCCGCGCGTATTCGCTGACCCGGCCTACCGCGAGGCGTTCTACAAGTCGATCGACCTCGATGCGTTGCTCAAGCAGATCTACATCCCGATCAACCCCAACGCATCGCTCCTGACCTGTGGTCCGATCACGCCCGGTCCGTACTGTCCCGAGGGTCTCTTCGGCAACAAGTACGACCAAGCCGCGGCCGACAAGATCATGACCGACGCCGGCTACGCCAAGGATGGCAGTGGCCTGTGGGCCAAGGACGGCGTGGCACCGAAGGTGCGGTGGGTCGTCAACACGGGCAACACCCGTCGCGAGAGCACCCAGGCGTACCTCATCCCGCTGTTCAGGAAGGCCGGCTTCAACGTCGAGGCGGACAACTCCGACGCAGACACCTACTTCCAGAAGCGCCTGCCCGGCATGGACTACGACCTCGCGATGTACATCTCGGTCGCTCCGCCGGACCCGGCCTACCTGGTCGGTTCGTTCGCCGGTGACCAGGTCCCGACGGCCGAAAACGGCAACCGGGGCGGGAACTTCCAGGGCTGGGTCAATGACACGGCCACGAAGTTACTGAACGACTCCGACAACGAGACCGACGCCACCAAGCGAGCTGACCTGATCAAGTCTGCGATCGTCGAGATCGACAAGGACTACATCATGGTCCCGCTGTTCCAGTTCCCGAACCTGGGCGCCTACCGCAAGGACAAAGTCTCCGGGACGGAGAACAACCTCGCGAACAATGCGGCCTTCTACGACACCTACACGTGGACCGACGTCGATGGCGACGGCCAGGTGATCATCGGTGCCGAGCAGTGGCCGTCCTGTCTGAACCCCGTCACGGAGTGCGCGAGCTCCTCGTGGGCCGCGTGGACGGGCTCTCAGAACCTGATGCCGGGAGTCTTCGTCACGACCGATGACGGTCGCTACGAGGTCACCGAGATGATGGCGGGCGAGCCCAAGGTCGTGCTGCTCGACTGATTCGCCCCTCACAGGACGCATCTAAAGAGGGTGCGGGACCCCGGTCCCGCACCCTCTTTGCGTTCCCGGGTGGATCGGAGCGCCGCGGGTGGTGCACCGGCGGTCCCCGATGGGCAAGAATGATCGGGCGATGACCGGGGGGTGCGCATGTTGAGGTACATCGCGCGCCGCTTCGTCTGGATGATCCCGACACTGCTGCTGGTTACTTTCCTGGTGTACTGCGCCATCAGGATCGGAACCGATCCGGTCGCCAGTTACAAGCGCGTCAACATCCGTGCCACGCGAGAGCAACTCGAGCGCTACCGATCCCATAACGGGCTCTATGAGGGGGCGTTCGGCTATGTGCGGGGATACTTCCAATGGCTCGGTGGATTCCTCTCCTTCGACTGGCCGCGCAGCATCAAGGGGCAACGCGAGGTGTGGCCCAATCTGAAGGACGCCCTCGCCAACTCGCTGCGCCTCGGGATCGTGGCGTCGGCGGTGGGGATCCTGGTCGGCATTTTAATGGGCGTGTTCGCCGCGCTAAGGCCCGGCAGGCTCCGGGACACCAGCGTGAACTCAGCCGCGCTGATCGGACTCGCGGTTCCACCGTTCGTGACGGCACTTCTGTTGCAGTTGTTCTTCGCGGTCCAGTGGCAGACGTGGTTCGGCAAGTCGCTCTTCCCGACATCGGGGGTCTACCCACCCGGGCACTCCGGTTTCGATCTGGTGTTGATGGCCAAGCACATGGTTCTACCGGTTGTGGTCGTTGCGATCCAGTCGATGGCTGTGTACGCGCGGTACATGAGGTCGTCACTGCTCGATGTGCTGAACAGCGATTACATGCGCACGGCCCGGTCCAAGGGCATCTCCGACCGCCGGGTGTTGGTGCGCCATGGGCTCAGGAACGCACTCATCCCCGTGACGACGCTCGCGTTCCTCGATGTCGGCTCCATCGTGGGTGGTCTGATCATCACCGAGGGCATTTTCGAATACCCGGGGATGGGCAAGTTCTTCCTCACTGCCTACTCGAACGGCGATTTCCCCGAGCTGATGCCGTGGATGGTGCTGATCATCTTCTCGGTCGTGCTGTTCAATCTCTTCGCAGACATCGCCTATGCCGTCCTGGATCCGCGGATCGCACTGGATTAGGGGAGGTATGCCGTGACCATCGAAGTGGCTTCCCTGAATGAATCCCTCGGGGTGACCGTGCAGTCGGTCTCGCCCGGTCGCATGGTGTTGCGTCGGTTCCGCACCCACAAGGCCGCCATGGTCTCGATCGTCGTGCTCGCAGTCGTGACGCTGTGGGTCCTGCTGTCGCCCATCACCGCGCGCTACGGCATCAACGAGGCCGTCATCGACATCAACGAGGGGGCGAACCAGAACCTCGCACCGTTCGCGAAGGCATGGTTCGGCACCGACCAAATCGGCCGCGACCTGTACAGCCGGATCATCTACGGAATGCGTGTGTCTCTCCTCATCGGCTTCGCGTCGGCGTTCCTCTCGTTGGCGATCGGGGCTCTAGTCGGGTCCGTGGCGGGCCTGAAGGGTGGTCGATTCGACGACGTGGTGATGCGAGTGACCGATATCTTCCTCGCGTTCCCGTTCCTCGTGGCGCTGATGGTGGTCCGCAGCACGCTCGCGAATGTGCCCTGGTTGAAGCCCTTGACTGGCGAGATCAACACGGTGCGGTTCCTCATCTTCTTGTTCGCACTGTTCGGCTGGATGGGGGTCGCGCGCGTCATCCGCGCACAGGTTCTCTCGCTCAAGGAGCGCGAGTTCGTGGAGGCCGCACGGGCTGCGGGCGCTTCGAACGGGTACATCATCCGGCGTCACTTGTTGCCGAACTCTGCGGGGCCGATGCTGGTCGCGCTCAGTCTGGGCGTGGTGGGGGCGATCGTGAGCGAGGCGACGCTGGCTCTCTTCGGGTACGGACCCAATCCCGGATCGGGAGCGACCTCGCTCGGACTGCTCGTCTCGGAGGCCCGCACGGCGGTGCGGGCGGGCTACTGGTGGTTGGCTCTCTTTCCCTTCGCGGGACTGCTGATCATCACGATGTGCATCAGCTTCATCGGTGACGGTCTGCGCGACGCCTTCGATCCGAAGCACATGGTGGACTCGTGAGTGCCCCGATCCTGTCTATCCGCGACCTGAGGGTCTCGTTCCCGACGCCGGCCGGCCTCGTGCGGGCCGTGCGCGGGGTGAACTTCAATCTCGAGCCTGGCGAGTTGGTCGGGGTCGTGGGGGAGTCGGGTTCGGGCAAGTCTGTGTCGTTCCTGTCGATCATGGGCCTCCTGCCCCCGCACGCCCAGGTGAGCGGGTCGGCGATCCTGGCGGGTCAGGAGATGATCGGTGTCGACCGCGACACCGTGCGCCGGATGCGGGGCAAGAAGGTCGCGATGATCTTCCAGGACCCGTTGTCGGCCCTGAACCCGGTGCAGCGCGTCGGTGCACAGATCGTGGAGATGATCCAGTCGCACCAGCACCTCGACGACGACGCAGCGCATGCCCGCGCGATGGAGCTGCTCGATCTGGTGGGCTTGCCGCAACCCGATGTGCGGGCACGGCAGTACCCGCACCAGTTCTCGGGTGGCATGCGCCAGAGGGTGATGATCGCGATGGCGATCGCGAATGATCCCGACGTGCTGATCGCCGACGAACCGACCACGGCCCTCGATGTGACCGTCCAAGCCCAGATCCTGGACGTGATCCAGGAGATCCGCCGGATGACGGACACTGCCGTGGTCTTCATCACCCACGACCTGGGCGTCATCGCCAGGATCGCCGATCGGGTCGAGGTGATGTACGCGGGCAACTGTGTGGAGAAGGCCCCCGTGGGGGACTTGTTCGCCCACTCGAACCACCCCTACACCCGTGGGCTCCTCGCATCCCTCCCCGTGGTCGGGAGGGACCGTCTCAGCCCGATCGTGGGTGCGCCCCCCAACATGCTCGCGCCACCGGAGGGCTGTGCCTTTCGGCCGCGTTGTCCGCACGCTGCCGATGAGTGCCGGGGTGCCTCGGGAGAGCTGGTGCAGGCCGGACCGACGCTGTCGGCGTGCGTGCGGATCTCCGAGATCGGGGTCAGCCGATGAGCGACATGCTGACAGTGTCGGGGCTCGTCAAGGAGTTCGATGTGCGCAGCACCAAGGGCTTGCGCTCGAGCAACCAGAGGGTTCAGGCGGTGTCGAACGTGTCGTTCACGATCGGCAACGGCGAGACGCTCGGGCTCGTGGGTGAATCCGGATCGGGCAAGACGACCGTCGGGCGGTGCGTGCTCCAACTGCTCGCCCCCACCGCCGGGTCGGTGGTCTTCAAGGGTGAGGAACTGGTGGGGATCGACCGGAGCCGGATGCGGGACCTGCGGCGTGACATGCAGATCGTCTTCCAGGATCCGTTCGCCTCGCTCGACCCGCGCCTCACCGTGGGGTCTGCGATCAGCGAGCCACTGGCGATCCACCGTGTGGAGGGTGACCACGACGATCGTGTGCGAGAGCTGCTGACTTTGGTCGGGTTGTCTCCCGACCATGCGCGGAGATTCCCCCACGAGTTCTCCGGGGGCCAACGTCAACGCATCGGCATCGCGCGGGCGCTCGCATTGAACCCGAGTTTCCTGGTTCTCGATGAGCCGGTGTCGGCGCTCGATGTGAGCATCCAGGCGGGCGTGGTGAACCTGCTTCACGATCTGCAGGACGAGATGGGGCTCAGTTATCTGTTCATCGCACACGATCTCTCCGTCGTGCGGCACGTCTCGCACCGGGTCGCCGTGATGTACCTGGGCAAAGTGGTCGAGGTGAGCAGTGCCGAGGAACTGCACGGAGCCCCCGCCCATCCCTACACCGAGGCCTTGCTCTCGGCTGTGCCCGAGCCCGATCCCGTCGTCGAGCGCATGAGGGAGAGGATCGTGCTGGTCGGCGATGTCCCGAGCCCGATCAATCCGCCCTCGGGGTGCCGGTTCCGGACGCGGTGCGGTCGCGCCGAGATGCGCTGCGCCGAGGAGGAGCCCGTCCTGCGCGAGGTGAGCCAGAACCACATGGTGGCCTGCCACTTCCCGAACGAGGTCCCCATCACCATCGGGGCGCGGCCGGCGTGAGTCGGTGCGGCCGACCCGGTCCGCCCCGTCGCCGATAGGCTTTTTGATCGTGCGCGACATCGTCCTGTATCTCACCATCGCGATAAATGTGGTCTCGATGATCGCCCTCATCATCGGTGTTCTGCTCCACAGCGGTCAGGGTGGGGGTCTCTCGGACATGTTCGGCGGCGGTGGCGGTGCCGCGCTCGGCTCGGCCGCAGCCGAGCGGAACCTGAACCGCATCACCACGGTGTTGGCCACGGTGTGGCTGTTCTCCGTGGTCGCGCTCGGGTTCCTGCTCGCTGTCTGAGTCTTTTGGGTGCGCCGATCCGCGTCGGTAGTCTCTGTTTTCCTCGTCGAAGTGGCGGAATTGGCAGACGCACCAGCTTGAGGGGCTGGCGCCCGCAAGGGCGTGGGGGTTCAAGTCCCCCCTTCGACACCATTGGTCCGGTCGGTGACCCGTCGCCCGTGAGCGCGCACGCGCCGGTCTAGCCTGCGTTTCATGGACATCACACTGCGTCAGTCCCCGTCGTTTTCCGTGGCCCGGCTGGGTCTCGCCGGTTCAGAGGCTGTGGTCGTGGAATCCGGGGCGATGATGGCGATGTCGCCGGAGGTCAACCTCACCGCCAAGGCCGAGGGCGGGGTCCTGAAGTCACTCAAGCGCGCAGCGCTGGGTGGCGAGAGCCTCTTCGTCTCCACCTACACCGCACCGCCGGCCGGAGGATTCGTGGACATCGCGGCCCGACTGCCCGGAGACATCACCGTGTACGAGGTGGCCGAGCCCACCGCACTGTTCATCTCGCGCGGCTCGTGGCTCGCCAACGAGAAGTCGGTCGAATTGGACACCAAGTGGGGCGGGTTCAAGAACATGTTCGGATCCGAGGGCGGCTTCATCCTCCGCGCCGGGGGCCGCGGCAAGGTTGTCTTTGCCTGCTACGGCGCCCTCGAGGAATGGAACCTCGCTGCGGGCCAGAAGGTCACGGTCGACTCGGGCCACATGGTGGCCTACGAGGGGTCGGTCAACATGTCCATCCGCAAGGCCACGGGCGGCATCGTGCAGATGTTCAAGAGTGGTGAGGGACTCGTGCTCGATTTCGAGGGGCCGGGTCGGGTGTGGGTGCAGACGCGCAACCCCATGGAGTTGGTCGGGTGGATCTCGTCGTTCCTGCCCTCGAACAGTGGCAGCGGATCGGGAGGATTAATCGGGGGTTTGCTCTCGCGTTCCTGAATCGAGGGAACCGGTGCGATTAGCCTTTCCGATCGTGCGAAAGACCAAGATCATCGCGACCCTCGGACCCAAATCCATGTCGCCCCAGATGATCTCCGGTCTCCAGAAGGTCGGGGTCTCTGTCTTCCGTTTGAACTGCTCCCACCTCGCCACCGATGCATTGGGGACCGCGATCCGCGACGTCCGCACCAACGCACCCACAGCCGCTGTGCTCGTCGACATCAGGGGTCCGAAACTTCGGTATGCCGGCCCCGAGCGGAAACTCCAAAAGGGTGCCAAGGTCATGTTCGGTCTCGCCGAACTGGGGCTCGAGGGCATCGCAGGGTCGCTCACGCGCGGGCTCGTCGTGGGAGAGCGGATTCTTCTCGACGACGGTCGCATCGAGACGAGGGTCGGGGCGGTGGAGGCGGGAAACGTCGAGGTGACCGTGGTTGCCGGGGGGACTCTGAGGTTGGGCAAGGGAGTCAACCTTCCCGACACGGTCGTCGAGGGAAGCGTGCTCTCCGAGAAGGATCACGCCGATTTGATCGTGGCCCGCGAGTCCGGTTCCGACATCGTGGCGGTGTCGTTCGTGCAGCGTGCCTCGGATGTCGAGGAGGTGCGCTCCCTGCTCGCTCCGGGGCAATTGGTCTTCGCAAAGATCGAGCGTCCACAGGCACTCGCACAGATCGAGTCGATCTGTGCGGTCAGTGACGGGGTGATGGCCGCCCGCGGAGATCTCGGAGTCGAGTTGCCCTACGAGCAGGTGCCGTCGGCCCAACGCCAGATCGCCCTCGCAGCCCTGCGGTCGGGCACGATCAGCATCTGCGCCACCGAGATGCTCGAGTCGATGACGACGTCGAACAGGCCCACGCGGGCGGAGGTCTCCGACGTGACGGCCGCGGTGCGCGACGGGTTCGATGCGGTCATGCTCTCGGGTGAGACGGCTGTCGGTGCCGACCCCGTGGGTGCGGTGCGCGCCATGGCGCGCATCGCCGAGTCGGCTGAGGCCGAGGTGTCGATGCCGAACTGGTTCGCCGATGCGAACCCCGAGAAGGCCGCCGTGACCGCGGCCGCCGCGGCGCTTGCCAAGCGGATCAATGCCGACCGGATCGTCTCGATCACCAACACCGGCTACTCGGCCCTGTTGTTGGCGGCTTGCCGCCCCTCGTGCCCGATCGTGGCGGTGACACCCAGGCCCGAGGTGGCGCGGTGGCTGGCTGCGGCGCGAGGTGTGTCGGCGGTGGTGGTGGAGCGCGACTCGGAGATCTCGCGCACGATCGCCGAGGGCATCGCATCTGCACGTGATGCGGGCATGGTGGATGCGGGCGAGCGCCTCGTGATCTGTGCCTCGAGGCTCGGACCGAACTCCGATGCCGACACGATCCTGCTGCATCTCGAGCCCTGATGCTCGGGCACATCCGACCGCTGAGGTCGCGGTGTCGGAGAGCCTCAGCCGAGGATGTCAGCGATCATCTCGAGGTGCTTGGTCGACCCGCCAACGGTGACCGAGGTGAGGCAGGAGTCCTTCCACACCTGGGCGTCGCGGGCGATCTTGTCGACAGGACCGACCAGGGCGACGTCCTCGACCATCTCGAGGGGGATCGCCGACATTGCCTCGACCTTCCTGCCCGCGAGGTAGAGATCTTGCACCTTGACGCAGACCTCCTCCCAGCCCATGCGCGCAAAAACATCGAAGTGGAAGTTCGCATCGCGGGCCCCCATGCCACCGGCGTAGAGTGCGATCATCGGCCGGATCATGTCGGCGCACCTGTCGACATCATCGCCGATGATCACCGGCAACACCCCCGAGACTTCGAAGGCGGCGCGCTGTTCGGCGCCCTTGCCGGCAGCGTCGAATCCCGCGTTGAGAGCCTCGCGGTAGAAGGTGTCGCTCTTGGGTGAGAACCAGAACGGAATCCATCCGTCGCAGATCTCGGCCGACAACGCCACGTTCTTCGGGCCCTCCGCCCCGAGATAGATCGGGATGTCGCTGCGCAGCGGGTGGACGGTGGGCTTCAGGGCCTTGCCGAGTCCCGCTCCGCCGCGGAGGGGAATGTCGTAGTGGCGGCCGTGGAACTCGACGGGTGCCTCGCGCCGGAACACCTGGCGCACGATGTCGACGTACTCGCGGGTTCGCTCCAGTGGTCGCGGGTAGGGCTCGCCGTACCACCCCTCCACGACCTGGGGCCCCGAGGCCCCGAGGCCGAGCACCACGCGCCCACCGCTGAGGTGATCGAGCGTGATGGCTGCCATCGCGGTCGCAGCGGGTGTGCGGGCCGACATCTGCGCAATGGCTGTCCCGAGCCTGATGGTGGAGGTTGCCGAGCCCCACCACGCCAACGGTGTGAAGGCATCGGATCCGTAGGCCTCGGCCGTCCACACAGTGTCGAAGCCGAGTCTTTCGGCTGCCTTGATCTGCTCGACGATTCCCGCGGGGGGTCCCGCGGACCAGTATCCAGCGCTCAATCCCAGTCTCATGGTTCTCCGTTCGGTGCAGGTGCGACCGGGCCGACCCTAGTCCCGGGTCTCGAACCGGCGAGTCGTCGCACCGACCCGGGCGCGAAGTGTCTCAGGCCAGTCCGTGGAGATGCTTGCGTCCACCGAGGAACATCAGTGTGGTGGCGAGCATCACCAGTCCCGCGCCCGAGAATGTCAGCGGTGCCGAGTCCACGCGGCGTGCGATCACACCGATGAGCAGCGCCCCCGCGGGGGCCAGGCCACTCATGAGGAGTGAGTGCAGGGCCATCACGCGACCCATCACATGGGGTGGAGTGTTGTTCTGTATGAGTGTCTGGTTCAGGTTTATGTAGAGGCCACCACCCAGACCCCACATGAACAGGAACAGCCCCATCATCCACGGCGTCGACGACTGACCGAGTGCGGTCTGGACGAGCGACCCCCAGCACAGACCGCACATGAACCACAGCCCCTTGCGCACCAGCCTGTGGTTGAACCGCATGATCAGAATCGAGGTGAGGAACTGACCGATACCGAGCAGGCCGACGAGGGCGAATGCCTCGCCCTCGCTCGCACCGGCGTTCTGCTCGGCGATTTGCGGGCCGAGGACGATCCAAGGTGCCATCATGAACACGGTCGAGGCGGCCAGCAGTGCCATGAACGAACCCACCGCCTCGTGGCCCCGGACGAAGGAGAGCCCCCCCATGATTTCGAGTTTCAGGCTCTGCCGCTGGATGCCCGCGTTCGCACTCGGGGGGAGCGAGAGAGGCAGGAGCACCACGAGGCCCACGAGGTAGAGAACGACTTGGAGCCAGAAGGCGCCCTCGAGACCCCAGACAGCGATCACGGGCCACGCCGAGGCAGGGCCGAGGATCATCGCGATGTTCGTGGCCACCGTGCTCACGGCAATCGCCCCGACCAATTTCTCGGGTGGCACCAGCGAGGGAAGGATCGCCGTGCGCACGGGGGTTCCCAGGGCGATGAACGTTCCCGACACGACGGCGGACACGATGAGCCAATCGACGCTCATCGTGCCGGCAGAGACCATCGTGGCGATGAGGAGGGTGATCGCCAGGCATCCCGTCTGGCTCACGAGCAGCAGGGTGCGGCGGTTCATGTGGTCGCTCATGACACCGACAGGCAGGGAGATGAGCAGGGCGGGAATGCCCATCACGAACAGGATCAGGCCGTTGATGTCGCTCTTGGCACCGAGGTCGAGTGCGAGGGTGATGAACGCGAAGCGCTGGGTGCTCTGGATGAGGATGAAGAGGAACGAATTCAGCCACAAAAGTCGGAAGGGTCTGATCCGCAGGAGGTCGGCGGCCCGGATTCCCTCGGAAGCCCCCGCGAGCTTTGCCCCGTCACGATCCGACCTCACGGGCTACAGCGTCCCACTGAATGCGTCGGCACACCCAATCAAAGGCACGAGTACAGTGCGGCGAGCAGCGTGGAGTTGCGTTCGTTCTGCCACCCCGTGCCCATCCGGTTCATCGCGTACCCGAATGCCACTCCCGCGACCGGGTCGCAGAACCCCAGTGCACCCCCGGCGCCGTAGTGACCGAAGGCCCCTTCGTTCGGGCCGAAGCGACGCTCGGGGAGGGGGAGCTGGAAGCCCCGAGCGAACCGGGTGCGGCGACCGAGCACCGCGTCGGTGTCGTTGGAGATCTCCTCGGTCGCATCGGTGAGTACCCCCGGCGACACAAGGTCGCCACTGCACAACCCGTCGAAGACGCGCGCGATGCCCCTGGCCGAGGCGTGCATGTTGGTGCTCGGCATCTCGGCACTGCGCCAGTGGGGCCCGTTCACCCAGCCGATGCCCGACAGACCCGGCGGGTTGGCGTAGGCACGGTGCTGGAGGATCTCGGCCTCGTCGGCGTTCTCCCCGGGAGCAGGATGCACGGTCGCGGTGTGCCAGATGAGATCGGCCACGCACTCGTGCCGAGAGTTCGCGAGGCCGTAGTGGACGTCGGCTCCGAGCGGGGCGGCGACGAATTCGCGCAGGAGCATCCCCACTGACCGACTCGTCGCACGACGCAGGACCTCGCCCACCAGGAATCCGAAGGTGTTCACGTGGTAACCGTGCCGTGACCCGGGGGACCACCACGGTTTCTCTGCTGCGAGATGGGCGCACATGGTGCCCCAGTCGAGCATCGTGCCGTCCGGTAGGAGGCGCCTGATGGCGGGGAGTCCGGCGCGGTGGCCGAGGAGATCGGTGAGGGTGACCGAGCCCTTGTCGTGGGCCGCGAACTCGGGCCAGTGGTCCGCGACGAGATCGTTCCACCCGAGGTGTCCGCGGTCCACGCACAGTGCGGTGACGATGCCCAGCACTCCCTTGCCGACACTGAAGGAGTTGACCATCGTGTCGGGCCCCCATGCCGTGCCGTCGGCACGTGCCAACCCGCCCCAGAGATCCACCACCGTGCGACCATGGACGCGCACGCACAGCCCGGCACCGATCTCGTCGCCGATCAGAAAATTGTCCCGGAAAGCGGACAGCACGGCCGCGAAGGCCGGGTCGACGGTCCCCCCGAACCCGGGGTCTGCGGTCAGAGGGCCGACTTCTCCAGGATGTGCACGCCACATGCCGAGGCAAGGCCGATGACATGGGCGAGACCGACCTTTGCGCCCTCTATCTGGCGGTCACCGGCCTCCCCGCGGAGGTGATGGCAGATCTCCCAGATGTTGGCGATCCCCGTCGCAGCGATTGGATGACCCTTCGACTCCAGACCACCGGAGACGTTGACCGGTGTTGAGCCGTCGCGCCAGGTGGCGCCAGAGTTGAAGAAGTCGACCGCACCACCCTCGGGGCAGAGCATGAGGTTGTCGTAGTGCACCAGTTCCGCGGTGGCGAAGCAGTCGTGCAACTCGACGAGGTCGAGGTCCTCGGGCGAGACCCCCGCCTGCTCGTAGGCCTTCTTGGCAGCGTTGCGGGTGAGGGTGTTCACGTCCGGGAGCACCTGACAGGCCTCCTGGTAGGGATCGCTCGTGAGGACCGAGGCCGACACTTTCACCGCGCGGCGCTGCTGTTCCTTGGAGAGGGTGCGCAACTTGGCACCGCTCACCACCACCGCTGCGGCTCCGCCGTCGCAGTTCGCCGAGCACATCGAGCGGGTGTTGGGATAGGCGATCATCACGTCGTTCATGATCTCCTCGAGGGTCATCCGCTTCGTGTAGGCCGCCAGCGGATTGAGGGTCGAGTGGGCGTGGTTCTTCTCGGCGATCTTTGCGAACAGCTCGAAAGTCGCGCCGCCGTACTTGTGGCCGTACTCCATGCCGACCTGGGCGAAGGTGCCGGGCATGTTGTCGGTTCCGATGCGGCCGTCGGTCCCCGCGACCGCGCCGAAGCGACCCGACGGGGTCCACTCCTTTGTGGCCTGGGCCGGGCGCGCCCCCAGGAGACCGACGCCGGCCAGCTTCTCAACGCCGACAGCGAGGCCCATGTCGCACTCACCGGCCTTGATCGCCATGACCGCCGTGCGGAGCGCCGTGGCGCCCGTGGCGCAGGCGTTCGAGACGTTGAACACCGGGATGCCCGTCTGGCCGATCTGCTTCTGGATCTGCTGGCCGATGGACCCCTGTCCCATGAGGCAACCGGCCGCGAGGATCCCCATGTCACCCATCGAGACCTGAGCGTCCTTGAGGGCGCCCATCGCCGCTTCTGCCGCGAGGTCGACGGTGTCCTTGTCCGGGTGCTTTCCGAACTTGGTCATCGTGATCCCGAGGATGTAGATGTCGTCTGCTGCCATGGTGGTTGTCTCCTTGTTGGGGATGTCTCTGTCGTGGGTTCCTGGTGTGGCCGAGTGCGGGTCAGAGGGGCTCGAAGCCGAAGCCGATCGCCTCGACACCATTGTCGTCCGCACCCATCGTGAAGGTCGCCAGGCGCACCTTCATCCCGAGGTGCACCTTCTCGGGAGTCGGCTCGCAGTTGATGATGTTGCCGCGCACGCTCGTGCCGCCGCAATCCACGATGGAGGCCACGAAGGGCACCGGGATGCCGGGGGAGGCGAACGTCACGATCGTGAACGAGCGCACCACGCCCTCGGTGGGGATGTCCACCTTGACGAAGTCAGAGCCGAAACAGGAGGCGCATGCGTTGCGGCGGTCGAAGTAGCGCGCCTTGCACTGTGTGCACTCGTTCGCCACGAGATGGGGACGAACCCCGAGTTGGAGGTACCCGACGTGGGGCACTTGACTCAGCGTGGTTTCGGTCGACATGGGGCTCTCCGATCGCTCGCAGATCACTCTATGTCCCATCCCGGGGTTGGGTCTGCACCGGGATGGGGCCCCGGAGAGGCGTGCGGATCGGGAGAGCCACGGGGCCCCGGCTGGGACAGAATGGTGGGGTGAGCGATCCCGGGCGACCGAATCAATGACCTCCAAGTGGTCCAACTGGGCGGGGAATGTCACCGCCCGGCCGTCGCGGATCGTGAGCCCCCACGACGAGGCCGAACTCGCCGAGGTCGTGGCGGGGGCTGCATCGCACGGTGCCACGGTCAAGGTGGTGGGGTCGGGCCACAGTTTCACCCCCGCCGCCGCCACCGATGGCGTGCTCGTTCGGATCGGGGCGCTCTCGGGGATACGGTCGATCGAGACCGACACGATGCGCGTGCGGGTCGGTGCGGGGACGACGCTGGCCGATTTGAACCTCGCACTCCACGAGCACGGCCTCGCGATGCCGAATCTCGGGGACATCGCTTACCAGACGGTTGCGGGCGCGATCTCCACCGCGACGCACGGCACGGGCACGGCACTCGGTGGGCTCGCCACGTGCGTTCGGGGAGTCAGGCTGGTCGATGGATCGGGAGAGGTTGTCTCGATCGATTGCTCGACGCGCCCCGAACTGCTGAGGTCGGCGGCCGTCTCGCTCGGTGCGCTCGGTGCGTTGACCGAGGTGACCCTCCAGGTGGTTCCCGCATTCAGGCTGCGCGCGAGGGAGGAGCCGATGCGACTCGACGCGGTGCTCGAGTCGGTGCACGACCTCGCCGCCGCGAACGATCATTTCGAGTTCTTCTGGGTGCCCCACACCGGGTGGGCACTGACGAAGCGCAACAACCGCACCGACGACCCGCTCGATCCACTCCCGCGGGTGCGCAATTGGGTCGACAAGACGCTGATCGAGAACCACGCATTCGGGATGCTGTGTCGTCTCGGTCGCGTGCGACCATCTCTCATCCCCCGACTGGCGACGGCGTTGCCATCGTCGGGCCGGCGCGAGTATGTCGACTCATCGTGGAAGATTTTTGCGAGTGAGCGACTCGTCAAGTTCTACGAGATGGAGTACGCGATCCCCGCCGAGGCGGTGGGACCGGCGGTGGCCGAGATTCGCGCCATGGTCGAGCGCGAGGGGCACCTCCTGAGTTTTCCGGTCGAGGTGCGATTCACCGCCGCCGACGATCTTGCCCTGTCGACGGCGACTGGACGGGAGACGGCGTACGTGGCGGTGCACATCTTCAAGGGGATGGCCCACGAGCCCTACTTCCGCGACGTGGAGGCGATCATGATCGGACATGCCGGTCGCCCTCATTGGGGCAAGATCCACCACCGCACCTCCGAGGATCTGGCCGGGCTCTACCCCAGGTGGAACGAGTTCCTCCGCGCGCGCGACGAGCTGGATCCGCAGCGCACGTTCTCGAACGACTACACGCGACGCGTACTCGGGCCCTGACCGTGTGACCCCCGGCCACGCGGCTGGCACCGGTCAGAAGCAGATGTCCTGGGGACGCACGGGAACTCGCGCGAGATCACGGCCGATCGCATCGCGGATCGCAGCCACGATTGCCGGAGTCACCGAGATGCAGGGCGGCTCTCCGACACCCTTGGCTCCGAGTGGAGCCTGCGGTTCATGTTCCTCCACCAGTGTCGCGATCACCTCGGGTGCGTCCAGCGCAGTGGGGAGCAGGTAATCGGTGAACGAGGGGTTCCGCACCCGACCGTTGTCGACGATGATCTCCTCCATCACGGCCAGGCCGAGACCTTGGGCGATGCCTCCCTCGATCTGTCCGACCACCGAGAGCGGATTGAGTGCCCTCCCGACGTCCTGGGCAGTCGCCACCTGGACGACCTTGACGAGGCCGAGCTCGGGATCCACGTCGACCACGGCGCGGTGGGCCACGAACGCGAACGCCACATGGCAATTGCCCTGTCCGTTCTCGTCGAGTTCCTCGGTGGGGCGGTGGTGGTGCTCGAAGGTCTCATCGATGCGCAATCCGGCTGAGGCCTCGCCCACGGGAACGCGCAACGAGCCCATCGAGTCGACGACGTCGGTGTCCTCGATCACGAGCCGGAGGGGGTCGACCCCGTGGGCCCGGCCGACATGTTCGAAGAGTCTCTCCCTCACCAGGCGGCAAGCGCCGTCGACGGCGCCGCCCGACATCCATGTCTGGCGCGAGGCCGAGGTCGAGCCGGCCGACCCGACGCCGGTGTCGATCGTGTCGAGAACCACGTCGTCCACACCGAGGACCGACCGCGCGATCTGAGGGGCGAGGGTCACGAACCCCTGTCCCACCTCGCTGGTGGCGAACTTGAGTGTGACCACGCCGTCCGCGAGCACGCACCGTGCGGTGGAGAAGTCGTCGAAACCCTCGCTGTACATGATGTTCTTGATGCTCACACCCCAGCCGACTCCGCGGCGGATGTGGTGCCGGTCGGCGGTGAGCCCCGATCCGCCGGGCATGAGCAGCGCGTCGGGCCGGTCGGGAAGCGGGGAGGGCATCGGGAGCGCCGCGGTCTCGCGGATGCAACGCTCCACAGGCGCCACGCTCTCCACCACCTGACCGGTGATGAGCCGGTCACCGGTGCGCATGGCGTTGCGAAGACGCACCTCGACGGGGTCGAGTCCTGCCGCGGCGGCGATCTTGTCCATCTGCCCCTCGTGGGCGAAGCACGCCTGCACCACGCCGAAGCCGCGCATCGCCCCGCACGGGGGGTTGTTCGTGCGCACCGCCCAACCATCCACCACGGCGTTGTCGCAGCGATAGGGGCCCTGAGCGTGGGTCACGCCGTTGATGAGGACGGCAGAGGAGGTCGAGGCATACGCGCCACCGTCGAAGACGAAGCGGGCCTCGATCTTGACGATCTCTCCCGAGTCGGTCGCGTGGTGGCGCATCCAGATCGTCGCGGGGTGACGGTGGACGTGGCCGAAGAAGCTCTCCTCGCGTCCGTACTGCATCTTCACGGGTCGGCCGGTGCGCAGTGCGAGCAGGGCAGTGTGAACCTGCAGGCTGATGTCCTCGCGCGCACCGAACGCGCCGCCGACGCCACCCAGGACCAGACGGACCTTGTCCTCGGGGAGAGCCAGGCACTTGGCCATCTGCTTGCGGTCCTCGTGGAGCCATTGCGTCGCGATGTAGACCTCGACGCCGCCCCCGTCGTGGTCGGGGACGGCGAGTGCGGCCTCGGTGCCGAGGAATGCCTGGTCCTGCATGCCGAGCTCGTAGGTGCCCTCCACAACGATGGCACCCGTCGCCGATGTGTCACCGCGGATGATGCGCTGGTGACGGATCACGTTGCCGTCGGGATGGATCGGGTCGAACCCTCCGGCTATCGCGGTCTCGGGATCCACGAGAGCCGGCAGGACCTCCCACTCGACCGCGATGGCTGCGAGCGCGCGGCGGCAGGTCTCGGGATGATCGGCGGCGACGGCGGCGATGGGTTCGCCCATGTAGCGCACCTCACCACGGGCAAAGACGGGCTGGTCCTCGCTGATCAAACCGTAGGTCAGTTGACCGGGGACATCGTCGGCGGTCACGACGGTCTCGACACCGGCGATTCTCCACGCGGCCGACACATCTATCGAGACGATGCGGGCGCGGGGATGCGGCGAGCGGAGGGTGCCGCCCCAGAGCATGTTCTGGGCCCACATGTCCGAGGAGAAGGCGAACTCTCCCTTGACCTTGGCTGCGCCATCGGGTCTGAGCGCGTTGGCTCCGAGAACCTCGCGGCTCGTCCCGCTCCGGTCGTCGGTGCGCACCGTGTCGATCGTGGACCGGCTCATCGTGCTGCGTCCCTGCGCCTGGCGATCACTGCATCCACCGCGGCGAAGATGCGGCCGTAGCCGGTGCAGCGGCAGATGTTGCCCGAGAGGGCCTCCTTGACCTGCAGATCGCTCGGCTCGGGTTCCGCATCGAGGAGGTGATGCACCGCCATGACGAGACCCGGGGTGCAGAATCCGCACTGGACGGCCCCCTCGCGAACGAACGCCTCCTGCACATCGGTGAGGGTGCCGTCCGGATTGAGGCCCTCGACCGTGGCGATCTCGGCATCGACCGCTGAAGCCGCGAGCACCAGGCAACTGCACACGGCTGCACCGTCGACGAAGACGGTGCACGACCCGCACTCGCCCTGTTCGCAGGCACCCTTTGCACCCGGGAGGTCGAGTCGCTCACGCAGCACATACAGCAGGCTCTCGCCGATCCAGGAGTCGCACACGTCGCGCTCGACTCCGTTCACCCTCAGTGTGTAGTGCTCGTTCATGGGCGTGCGGTTCCTCTCTGGAGCAGGCGGCCCGCAAGGACCGACACGGCATGGCGCCTGTAGGCGGCGGTGGAGCGGTGATCGTCGATCGGCGATGACGCCGCAGCAGCGAGCCGTCCGAACTCGGCGGCAAGGGCGGCATCGACCGCACCGGGACGGTCCGCCACGAGTGCTTCGGCGTCGTGGCACCGGATGATCACCGGTCCCACGGAGCCGAGCGCGAGCCGGGGCCCGGTCGACTGGAGCGCGAGGCACGCAGAGGCGACCGAGATCACCATGGCATTGCGCACCCCGACCTTGGCGTAGCCCTGCCATCCGTCGGCGATCGGCATCGAGACACCGGTGATGATCTCGTCACCCCTGCGCGCGTTGCGTTTCGGGCCGGTCATGAACTCGGCGAAAGGCATAGCGCGCTCCCCGCTCGTGGAGCGGAGATGGACCGTGGCCTCCATGGCGGCGAGCACCGGGAGCGAGTCGCCAGCTGGCGAGCAGGTTCCGAGGTTTCCTCCGATGGTGCCGGCGGCGCGGATCTGGGGTGAGCCGACGGTGCGTGCCGCCTCGGCGAGTGCGGGGAGTGCCTCTGAGAGGGCGCCGTGCTCCATCTCCGAGAACGGAACCGCCGAGCCGATGTGCACGGTGCGCGTCGCTGCATCGATCGTCCATCCACGCAACTCGTCCACGTGCCGGAGAGCCAGCACGGTCTCGGGCTTGCGGTGGTTGAAGTTGACCTCCACCATGAGGTCGGTCCCACCGGCGAGGATGTGGGCGTCGGGGTGCGACGACGCCATCTCCACGGCGACGTCCAGTGATCGGGGAATCAAGACGGGCATGGTGTCCTCCCGGGGCCTCGCATGGGCTAGAGCCTCGCATGGAGGCGCGTCGCTGCCTCCGCGGATTTGGCACGCACCTCCTCCAGATCGAAATGAAGTGGCCGACCCTCGGCGATGAGTTGCGTGCCATCCACCCAGACCTCGAGGGGACGCACTCCGGGAGTGAATGCGAGATGCCAGGGACTCTCGAGGTGGTCGTAGTTCCAGACCACACGGTCGTTGCGCACCTCGGGCACGAGATCCTCGCCGTTCGAGAGCCACGACCACGCCGTCTCGGGTGTCGCGGAGAGGTCGTCCTCGCGGTGGCGCGCATAGGCCAGTCGCGCCTCGTCGAGCATGTCGGCCCCGATGCCGTCGGTTCCGAGGACGACCCGGTTCTGCCTCGCCGCGGGCCGGGCGTACCCCACGGCATTGTTCATGTTGGAGCGGGGATTGTGCACGATCGTGCCCGGCAGGTTCGAGACCAGGTGCACCGCGTGGACGAGCAGCCAGTCCGGGCGCGCGAGAGGTGCGAGTCGCACGTGCGCATGCGCGTCGTCGGGACCCTCGGCGACATGGATGTGAACGCCCGTGCCGTACCTGGCAGCAAGATCGGCGGCTGCTGCGAGGGTCTCGTCCCCGCACGTGAAGGATGCGTGCACCCCGACCATCGCCCGACGACCCGAGGCGAGGAACCGCTCGTTCTCGGCGAGTCCCCTGCGGGCGCCCTCGGTCATCGGAGTGGTCGGATCGACGCGGCTCGTGATTCCCCCGGCTGCCCAGCGATCAGTCACGCCATAGGACGGGATGCACCGGATCCCCACCATGTCGCAGGCCGTCGTGACCGCGTCGAGGGATCCCTCGATCGCAGAGGGGGATTCGTGATGGTCGATCACCGCGGTGGTGCCCGCCAGGAGCGCTTCGGCGGCTCCGAGTGCGGCCGACCAGTGGATCAGGTCGAGGTCGAGGGCGTCGTCGAGGCGCCACCAGACCTGCTGGAGGACCTCGATGAACGATGTCGGAGTCCGCGGGGGAGCGGGCATCCCGCGGGCCAGTGTCGAATACAGGTGGTGGTGCGCGCACACCAGCCCGTTGGTCTCTCGCACGGGGACCTACTCCCCGTCGGGATGGGTCACGCCACGCTGGCTGGCGATGATCCCGTACATCTCTGGGCGCCTGTAGCGGTCGAAGTCGAAGAGCGTGCCGGTGTACCGCCCGCACCAGTCGAGGTCGCACGAGGCGGTGATCAACTCGTCGTCGGTGGTGAGGGCCTGGGCCACGATCTGGCCCGAGGGCGCCACGATCATCGACTGGGCGAGGCTGTCGACGCCCTCCTCGACGCCACCCTTTGCGACCCCCACGACCCACGTGCCGTTCTGGTAGGCACCAGATTGCATCACGAGCGCATTGTGGAAGCCCTGCAGGATGTCCTGGCTCGGATCGGGCACGTAGTGGATCGGCGTGTTGTAGCCGCACAGGATCATCTCGACTCCCTGCAGACCCATCACCCTGTACGACTCCGGCCAGCGACGGTCGTTGCAGATCATCATTCCCACCCGCCCACCGAAGGCGTTCCACACACCGAAGCCGTCCATCGAGGGCTGGAAATAGTGGCGCTCGGCGTGCTGGAACGGTCGGTCGGGCTCATGGTTCTCGTGACCGGGAATGTGGACCTTCCGGTAACGCGCGATCTCTCGCCCGGTCTTGTCGACGAGCACCTGGGTGTTGAACCGGTGTCCGTCGGGAGTCAGTTCTGCGAACCCGAGGCAGAACCCGATCCCGAGGCGCGCTGATTCATCGAACAGTGGCGCGGTCTCCGGCGAGGGCATCTGGACCTCGTACCAATGGTCGGCTTGACGGATGTCCTCGACGAACCAGCGCGGGAAGAAGGTGGTGAGCGCCAGTTCGGGGAACACCACGAGGTCGCAGCGCCTCGAGGCAGCCTCGCGCATCAGATGGAGCATGCGAGTGACGGCATCGGTGCGCGAATGGTCGCGCTGGACCGGACCCATCTGGGCCGCACCCACCGTGACGATTCGTGTCATCGAGTCGTCCCGTCACTGTCGCCGGATGCTCTGTTGCCCGACGGATCGAGGCCGGCGAGCCGGAGCATCACGTGCAGCAACACGTCGGCCCCGGCGATGAGATCGTCGCGGTCGGTGTGCTCGGCTGGATTGTGGCTGATTCCGCGGTGACTCTGCACGAAGATCATCGCTGTCGGACACATACGTGCGATCATCTGGGCGTCGTGTCCCGCCCCGGAGGGCAGTTCCATCACCGAATGGCCCTGCTCGCGCGCGACACCGGCCACCAGATCGATCACCGCGCGGTCAAAGACCACCGGCTCAAAGCGAGTGAGTCGCCTCCACGAGGCCTCCACGTGTTCGGCGGCACAGAGACGCTCGACTTCGGCGGTGATGGCGTTTTCGGCCGCCACGAGGAGTGCCTCGTCGGTGTTGCGCACGTCGAGCGTCATCGCCACGCTCGCTGGGACCACGTTGACGAGGTTCGGATGGAACTCGACCCGACCCACGGTGCAGACCTGGTGCCCGCCCATCTCGCGGGCGAGCCGTCGCAAGAAGGCCGTGATCTCCGCCGCGACATAGCCCGGATCGCGTCTCAACGACATCGGTGTTGTCCCCGCGTGGTTTGACTGACCCCTCAGCACGAGCTCGCGCCAGCTGATGCCCTGGACGCCGGTCACCGCCCCGATCGTGATGCCCTCCTGCTCGAGGACCGGGCCCTGCTCGATGTGGAGTTCGACGAAGGCGTGGGGAGCGATCCCGGGGCACGGCGATGCACCGTTGTACCCGATGCGCTCGAGTTCGTCTCCGACCCTCGCACCGTCGATCCCGACGACATCGAGGGCGGTCTCGGTGCTCATCCCGCCGGCGTACACCAGCGACCCCATCATGTCCGGTGCGAATCGGGAACCCTCCTCGTTGGTGAAGAAGGCGACTGCGAGCGGCCGCGTTGGAACGAGGCCCGCCTGTTGGCAGGTCCGGATCACCTCGAGTCCCGCGAGAACGCCGAGGTTGCCGTCGTATTTGCCGCCCGTGCGCACGGTGTCGATGTGGGACCCGGTCATCACTGGGGCCCCAACTCCGACGTTCCATGTGCCGATCACGTTGCCGATGACGTCGACTGTGACCTCGAGCCCGAGTTCGTGCATCCAGCCCAGCACGAGGTCGCGACCGGCCCGGTCCTCCTCCGTCAGTGCCAGTCGGGCGCACCCGCCTCCGTCGATCTCGCCGATGCGGGCAAGGTTCATCAACGAGGCCATGAGACGATCGCCGTCGACCGAGACGATGGGTGCGTTGGTTGTGCGGGGCACGCGCCAAGTGTACGAAATGTAAAGGAGAAACGGAGGTGTTCTTCGGTCGCGCGGCAGAGGAATCCGATCATGGGCCGAGGCGCGCCTACGCTTCGGGCGCCGTTCGGCACGGTTTCCATGGATCGCCAGCGCCTCTCCGACCTTCGCACCCGCGAACTCGATCTTTTCGTGCGAAACCACCCGATCTCTCGTGGTTTGGCAGAGTCGGCCCGGGGTCCGCTTCTGTCGGGAGTGCCCATGCCGTGGATGACCAGATGGCCCGGCGCCTTCCCCGTCTTCGTGGCCGAGGCGACGGGCGGTCGGTTCACCGACGTGGACGGTATTGAGTACGTCGATTTTTGTCTCGGGGACACCGGCGCGATGACCGGCCATGCCCTTCCGGACGTGGCCGAGGCACTGCACTCGCGCGCGCTGCGAGGTGTCACGACGATGCTCCCGAACGAGGATGCGATCTGGGTGGCCGAGGAACTCGGCAGGCGATTCGGCCTCCCGACGTGGCAGTTCGCGATGACGGCCACCGACGCGAACCGTTTCGTGCTCCGGTTCGCCCGGCACCTCACCGGACGCCCGAAGATCTGCGTGATCGATTGGTGCTACCACGGGACCGTCGACGAAACCTTGGCGATCCGCGGTGACGACGGGAGGGCGGTGAGCAGACCCGGCGCGATCGGGCCGGGGTTCGATCCCGCCTCAACGACCAGGGTGGTGCCGTTCAACGATCCCGTCGCGCTCGACGAGGCGCTCGCACACGGTGATGTGGCGTGTCTGCTGATGGAGCCCGCCCTGACCAACATCGGCATCGTGCTGCCCGATCCGGGGTACCTCGATGCGGTGCGCGAGGTCACCCGGCGGCACGGAGTGCTCCTCGTCATCGACGAGACCCACACGATCTGTGCCGGGCCCGGCGGTTGCACGCGCGCATGGGGCCTCGAGCCCGACTTCCTCGTCATCGGCAAACCGATCGGTGGGGGAATGCCCGCGGCCGCCTACGGGATGAGCGGAGATGTCGCGGAGCGTCTGGAGGATGCACTGGCCGGTGATGCAGTCGATGTCTCCGGGGTTGGTGGGACGCTGGCAGGCAACGCACTGGCACTCGCTGCGATGAGGGCGACCCTGTCCTCGAGGCTGCGAGAGGACGATTTCGCACGCATGGAGCCACTCGCCGAGGCGTGGACTGCCGGCGTGCGCGCGGGGTACGAGGCGCATGGACTCGCCTGGCACGTGCAGAGGCTCGGTTGCCGGGCCGAGTACTGGTTCTGTCCGCCCCCGCGCGACGGGGCGATGGCGGCGGCAGCAATCGATCACGAACTGGACGCGTACATGCACTTGTTCGCGCTCAACCGTGGGATCCTGCTCACTCCGTTCCACAACATGGCCCTGATGTCACCGTTCCACGACCGGTCGGACGTCGACAGACACACCGAGATCTTTGCCGGCGCGGTCGCGTCCCTCGTCGGTTAGGTCCGCGCCCCGTTGTCGTTCGATCTGGCAGTCTTGGCGGCTCTCGGGTTGTACCCCGATCTCGCCTGGGTCGTGGTCTGTGTGGCGCTCGCAGCGTTCGCTCAGAGTCTCTCGGGGTTCGGGTTCGCACTCATCGCCGTGCCCCTGATGACAGTGGTTCTCGAGCCCCACGTGGCGGTGGTGGTGGCCACGATGGTGGGCGCGGTCTCCACGACCGTGCAGGCATGGACCGATCGGCGCCATGTGGCGCGGGACGTGTCGGCGCGGTTGGCGACGGCAGCGTTCCTCGGCATGCCGATCGGGTCGGTTCTGTTCCTCGTGGTGTCGGCGGACACGTTGCGCCTGTTGGTGGGGATTGCCGTCCTCGTGGCCACGGCGATGCTGGCGCGCGGGTCGCGTCTCGAGGCACCCCCGGATCGATTGGACTGGGCGATGGGGGCGGTCAGCGGAGTGCTCGCCACCTCAACTTCGACGAACGGCCCGCCGCTCGTGCTCGCACTGCAGGCGAGGGCGATGGCGCCGGACACGTTCCGGGCAACGATCAACACGGTCTTTGCCCTGTCGAACATCGGTGCGCTCGCGTTCTTCGTCGGGGCGGGCAAGGTGAACGGTGATGGTCTGGTGGGGGCAGCTGTCGCGCTTCCATCGATGTTCGCGGCGGTTCGCCTCGGGTATGCGGCGCGACCGCACGTGGCGGGTCAGCGCTTCAGACGGCTGGTGCTGGCTCTCCTGATGCTGGCGGGAGTGAGTGCGATCGTCGCGTCGTTTGCACCATGATCGGCCTGCACTGGCCCGGATCGGATGGTGTCAGTCGTGGCCGAACATGGTGAGCCACGCCTCACGATTGCGCGGTTTGAAGACGTAGTTGATCTCCTTGATCTCCCCCAGGTGCGCGGCCGGGGGCGCGCTGTACTGGTGGCCGGGGAACACGATCGTGTCATCTGGTAGTCCCGCGAGCAGCGACAGGCTCTCCCACATGTCCGCGGGGTCGGACCCCGGCAGGTCGGTCCGGCCGCATCCTTCGAGGAACAACGTGTCGCCGGAGAAGAGGCACCCGTTGGCAAAGAAGCATTGACTCCCGGGGGTGTGTCCGGGTGTGTGGAGACACGAGATTTCGAGGTCGCCGACGGTGATCACATCACCGGCGTCGTGGGCGACGAGGTCGGTGTCACTCACTCCCGTGGTGCGCACGACCCAGGGAACCTCGTGCTTGTTCACGTGGATCGGCACGGGGCACTTCTCGAGCAGTGTGGCGACGCCCTCGATCGTGTGGCCCATCATCGAGCCACCCACATGATCGGGGTGGTAGTGGCTGGCGAGCACCCCGGTCACGCGCATCCCGTCGGCCTCGGCGATCGCGAGCAGGTCGCCGACTGCATAGGCGGGATCGACCATCAGGCACTCGCCCGTGGCCCGGTCGCCCACGAGATAGGCGAAATTCACCATTTGGCGGGCGACCATGTCGCTGGCGGCGAAGTCCCGTCCGCCGAGCAACTGGCGGAAGTAGAAGCGGTTGGTGTCGTGCGTGTCCACACGACGCACAATAGAGGTCGTGGTTGCACCAGAGGGGCTCCGGGCCGGGGACAGGGTCCTTGTTGGTGACCACATTGTGGTCGTCGATGAGGCGCTCGCGGCCGAGTTCTCCCCGGGTGATCGGCTGATCGGTGTCGCGGCGACGGGACAACTGCGACGGATTCCGTCGGCGACGGCACGATTGGTGGCCGATGCCGTGACCGCAGCCACTGATGCTTTTGCCAGGCTCGGTGATGCGGGACCGCAGGCCATCGAGCGCTTCTTCGGGATCGCTGCCGAGCGGTTGGCCGATGACGAGGTGTGCGCACCAGTGCTCCGGGCGAACAGTGCCGATGTCGCCTCGGCGAGGGCGAGGGGACGCTCCACGACCCGGCTCGAACTGACGGGGCGGATGCGGGAGGACATGGTGTCCTCGTTGCGGATGTGGCGTGACCTCCCGGTCCCCGAGTCAGCGGAGTTCACGATCTCCCACGACGGTTGGACCGTCGAGCAGTGGCGCGCCCCTCTCGGTGTGGTGGGGTTCGTCTTCGAGGGGCGACCCAACGTGTTCGCCGATGCCACGGGCGTGCTGAAGGGCGGGAACTGCGTCGTGTTGCGCATCGGAAGTGACGCACTCGCCACGGCTGTCGCGGTGATGGAGTCGGTGGTGCGCCCGGCTCTGCGACTGTCCGGACTACCCGAGGGGGCGGTGGTGCTCGTCGAGTCCCCCGAGCACGCTGCGGGCTGGGCCCTCTTCGCAGATTCGCGCCTGTCACTGGCGGTCGCGCGTGGGTCCGGACCCGCGGTGGCCGAGCTCGGTTCCATCGCGCGCCAAGCCGGAACGGCGGTGAGCCTCCACGGCACTGGTGGCGCCTGGATGATCGTGGCAGACGATGCCGACGAGGTGCGTCTGTCGGCGGTGATCGAACACAGTCTGGACCGGAAGGTGTGCAACACCGCAAATGTCGTCTGCCTCCCACGCACGCGCGCGGTGAAGTGGGGGCCACTGGTGCGTGCGGCCGCCGATCGCGCTTCGGCGTCCCGCGGCGTGCGCGCCCGTTTCCATGCAGTGGGGGACGCTGTGGGTGTGCTCGGCGACCCGGACGAGATCCACGTGCGACGCGCCGATGGGGTGGCGCTGGAGCCCGCCGTGACGGTGTGCGACGTGGGAGACCTCGCCATCGAGCACGAGTGGGAGGAGAATCCGGAACTCTCGGTTGTTCTCGTGGACTCGCTCGAAGAGGCCCTCGAATTGTTCGCGGCGCACAGTCCGAGGTTCATTGCGAGCGTCATCACCGAGAACGAGGAGACGTTCCTCGCAGCCTGGCGCCGCCTCGATGCCCCCTTCGTGGGTGACGGCTTCACCCGGTGGGTGGACGGCCAGTTCGCGTTGCTGCGTCCGGAACTCGGGCTGTCCAACTGGCAGAACGGTCGGCTCTTTGCGCGGGGCGGGATTCTCTCGGGTGACTCGGCCTACTCGGTGCGTCTGAGGGTGCGACAGACGGATCCTTTCCTCCACCGCTGAGGCGCGCCAGACTCCGCTCGCGCCCGCCGTTCAGCCGATGAACCGCTCGATCAACGAGCCGAGGCGCCTCGCTGGCCGGTCCGTGCGTGCCTCGATGCGATCAGCAAGGGCGACGGCGCGGATCATGCCGTTGATGCCGAGCCAGCGGAACGGCTCGGGTTCCCAGTCGGACACCTGGTGCCCGACAAAGGGCAGCCGCGAGATCTCGTCGTCGACACCCAGCATGGCTCGTGCGAACCCCGCAGCCACCAGATGCGACAGCGCCACTCCGTCGCCCACGTAACCACCGGCGAAGCCGGTGCGGGTCGCGCGATCCACGCGTGCGGTGGCGTGCCAGTCCCGGGTGACCCCGAGCACTCCTCCCCATCGGTGCGTCACCTCGGCGCCACGGGCCGCGGGAAACATCTCGAACATCGTCGACACGATGCGATCGTGGACCGTCGGGTCCGTGTCGTGCTGCGGGCCGACCCTGCTCGCCCAGCGGTAGGCACCGCGTCCACCGAAGGCGATGCGACCGTCGCGCGTCCGCTGCGCGTAGATGACGAGCCTCCTCGCATCGGCGATCGTCTCGCGGGAATCCCAGCCGATCCGTTGCCACACGGAATCGGGGAGCGGCTCGGTCGCAACCATGTAGGAGTGCAACGGTGCGATCCGGCGTCGGTGGCCGGCCAGTCGCGCGGTGAAGCCCTCGGTGCACAGCAGGAGCCAGTCGCACCTCGTCTCGACCTCACCGCCCGGAACGGCGAGCCTCACGACATTGCCGCCGCGCTCCCGTCGGTGCGAGAGGAGGCGCGAGTCTCCGCGCACGGCCACCCCTGCCTCGCACGCCACCGCAGAGATGCCGAGCACGAGGGCGAGGGGATCCACGGTCGCGCACGCCGGGCTGTGGGTGGCGCAACGAACTCCCGGCACCCGAAGGTGTTCGTCAACCTCGTTGGACGGGAGCATGCGGAGGAACTCTTCCCCGAAACCGTGCCGGCGTGCCTCTGCGATGCTCGAGCGGAGGCGTTCCACCTGCGGGCCGGTCCTGGCGAGCGAGAGTGTCCCGGCGTGTGTCCATCCGCAGTCGATCCCGTGTGCGGCGGTGAAGTCACCTATCGCAGACACGGTGTCGATGAGAGCCCTCTGGAACGCCACGGCGGCTGCAGGTGACGCCGTCTCGGCGAGGCTGTCGAGCGACATCGGTGCCATCGCGCTGCACCATCCGCCGTTCCGCCCACTCGCTCCGAAGCCGGGTTGCGCGGCGTCGAGGACCATGATCGACAGGGTCGGTGCCAGTCTCCTGAGGTGGAGCGCGGTCCACAGTCCGGTGAAACCCGCACCGACGATGATGACATCGGCTCCATCGTCGGGTGAGACCGCACGATGCGTCCCGACGGTGCGGCCCGAGAGCCAGAGGGAGTTCGGCCAGGCCGACGGGCTGGTCATGGCTCAGTCACCGATCGGCTCCGAGCCCGGCTCTCATCAACCGGACTGCGCTGCGAGGCCGTCGCATGGCTTCAGGAGAACAGCGCTCTGATCTCGGATTCGGGGTCGTCGACGAGCGTCGTCGTCGTGTCGATCACGAGGGTGGAACGAGTGGACGCGTCGTATTGGGCCCACGAGGGATGGCCGTGGGTCGCCAGTGACACCAACTCGTGCCCGAATCGTTCGGCGACCCCGCCACGCTCGGGGGAGTCACCGGTGAGGGCCTCGGCTCCCGGCGCATCGAGCATGTCGAAGACGAAGGGGATGTCGAGCGCGTGGCAGCATCCGAAACGTCCTCCGAAGGACGTCGAGGCGAAGGTGAACCAATACATCCATGTCGGGGTCCCCTCTGCGACGCGCGCCTCTGCGAGGCGCCGTGCGTGCTGACGGAAACCGACGTCGGTCGTGACAGCCGAGATGAGTTCCCAGGGTTCCCCCGTGCGCAGTCGCGCATAAACGGACCGCGCCTCCTCTGCGCGCGCCCCGAAAGTCGCCTCGGTCGTTGCGATCCAGTCCGCTTCGGTCTTGGAGGTGAACTCGGCATTGAACGCCGAGAAGAGTTTGTTCTCATCACGGTTCGTCCCGAGCACGAGGGGTATGCCGCTGCGTGCCGCCTCACCGAGGATGTCGTGAGGGAGCCCGGACCCCCCGCCGGCAGGGGAGAAGAAGTCGTACCCGGCCGAGGGTCGGGTGATGAGCGTGTTCTGCGCGGCGAGCAGCTCTTCCACCGACTTGGTCGCCGCCTCGGCGAGCGAATCGCACGAGAGAAGCGAGAGGTACTCGGCAAGGAGCGTCTCGGCACGCTCGAGCGTGCGCAACTGACCGATAGAGGGGCTCAGGGCCCACACTCGGTGGAACAGACCCTTCGCACCGGGTGCCGCCATCAACGAGATCACAGCGGAGCCGCCCGCGGACTCGCCGAAGATCGTCACATTCGATGGGTCGCCACCGAAGGCCGCGATGTGGGAGGCGACCCATCTCAGCGCGGAGATCTGGTCGAGTGTCCCGAAATTGTCCCCACCGAGGAATCCGAGTGCTCCGAGTCGGTAGTTCACCGTGACCACGACCGCACCGCGAGCAGCGAGACGCGAGCCGTGGTACCACGCGAGAGAACCCGCCCCATTCAGGTATGCCCCCCCGTGGATCCACACGAGCACGGGCAACTTCGAATCGGCCGATGCGCCCGGGGGAACGAAGACATTCAGGTGCAGGCAGTCCTCGCCGGCACTGTCTGCGTCGTAGCCGAACATCGCCTCGAGGAAGCCCGGAGTCTGCGGGCACATCTGGCCCCACTCACTCGCATCGACGACACCGACGAGCGGTTCGTCGACCGGATCACTGAAACGGTGGGCACGTGCGAAACGGAGTCCCCGGTACTCGCAGGAACCGTCGTCGTTCACGACCCCCGAGACGGTCCAGCCGTCGGATGACACCGATGTATTCATTACTTTCATTGCACTCATGATAGGCAGGGCGAGTCGGTGCCCTAACGTATCGTCGTGCTGGCGCGTTCGATCGGTGTCGCGTGGGCCCGCCTCAACGAGAGACTCTCGCTGTGGGCGGGGATCGGTCCCGACGAGGCCCGTGGTCGTGCGTTCGGCTCCTTCGGGGCGGGCAGCTACATCATGTGGCCGCCCACGACGATCTTCAACGAGCGCTACATCCACATCGGGGAGCACACCCTGATCGGACAGCACGCCGCGCTGTCGGCGGGAATGGTCCCGGGCCAGGAGTGCGTCACCGATCGTGTCGTCGTCATCGGTGACAGGTGCCTGATCGGGAGGGGCAGCGGAATCGTGGGTCATTTCTCGATCGAGATCGGCGACGACGTCTGGACGGGCCATCACGTCTACATCACCGACCAGAACCATGGCTACGGCGACATCTCGCTTCCGATATCGCGCCAGACCCAGCCGGAGCGCGCCATCTCGATTGGTGACGGGTCGTGGATCGGGCACGGCTCGGTCATCCTCCCCGGCGCCCGCATCGGCGTGCATGTGGTCATCGGAGCTAATTCGGTGGTGACATCGGAGATCCCCGACTTCAGTGTCGCGGTCGGCGCACCCGCCCGTGTGATCCGCCGCCACGATCCCGAGCGCGGATGGATCGACGTGGATTGATGTGCGAGACGTTGCCTCAGACTGAGAGGTCGTAGGGTGTCTGGCACGACTTCATGTCGTTCTCGCGAGCGAACTTGTTGATCCGCTCGCTCACCGGAACACCACCGACGTCGGTCTCGTTGAAATTGGGGCGCGTCGGGAGTGAGCGCAGCCGGTCCACGAAAAGACGCCGATCCGAGATGTACACGCGGTAGTCGGCGATCCAGTCGGGGACAATGGCGCGGCCCTTGGCATCGGTCGGTCGATCGCCCTCGATCTCGTCGATCACCGCCTCGAGATCGTCGGTGGCTCGCTCGACGATCCCGGCCTTGCGGCGCAACGCGCCGGAATCGTCTGGGTCCATGGGTGAGAGATCCTGCATCTCGAACCTGCGGGCCTCGGCAGCGGCACAGCGTCGTTCGGCCCGGGCCGACCACTGCTGATCACCGATCCGGTTGATGCTCTCGCGCGGTGCGAAACCGAACGCATAGACCCACATCGCCACGATCAGACCCATGATGAAGACCAGGACGATCTTTGTGCCGCGACGCGCCGGGCGAGGGATCGGCGCCGATGGCTCCTGGGTTTCCACCGCAAAGAGATTACGGGCGGTCCTCGGTGCGCGCAGGCCGCCAGAAGAGCGACAACTGGCACAGCGCCGCGATGATCCCGAGTGGAACCGCCAGGACCGCCCACGTGCCCGCGCCGAAGAAGTCCGCGGCGAAGTGGTGATCGACCGCGACGGTTCCGGGACCGGAGATCGCGGTTGCACCGGCCACCACCGCGATGCAGAAGCAGTACTCCCAGCCCTGGTTGGGGAGGAACACGAAGTAGCCGACCCGCCAGTGCACGGTCACGATCGCCACCACCATGAGCCCGATCAGGGCCGCCGAGGCGAGGGGAGTTGCGAAACCCGCGGCGAAGCAGACGCCGGCGATGATCTCGGTCGCGCAAGCCAGTCGGGCATTCAACTCCGGTTTCCTCATGCCGATCGATGCGAACCACGAAGACGTCCCGGCGATCCCCCTCGGCCCGCGCATCTTGTTGAGCCCGTGCCATGCCATGGAGAGTCCGAAGCAGAGCCTCACGGCGAGGAGGGCGGTATCAATCCGCGTCATCGGCACATCGTGCCACGGTCGGCCACCTCCACCGGTTCGCGATGGTGCCGGCTCCACCGCGAATCGACGGAGAAATGTCCATCCATGGGTTGGACCGCACTGGCAGACTCGGAGAGTGACGATCGGTGCGGTGTTCCCCGACAGTGCGAGTGCGGACCACCCTCGCGGGTCGCGTTGGTCGCGGGCGGTGTCGTTGATCGTGGCCCTCGTGTCCCGCGAGCCGAGGTCGTTCGCCGTGGCGGTGAGTGCCGCGGCCGTGTTCGCGCTGTGCACAGCGGGCTCCTCCCTCGGCGTGCGGTGGGTGATCGACCATGTCATCGTGCCGAGGTTCGGGGAGGGCTCGGTGGCCACCGGAACGGTGATCACCGGGTGCCTGATCTTGGTGGTGATCTCCCTCGTGCGCGCTGCCGGTGTCGTGGTGCGCAGGACCTTCGCGGGCAGGACCGAATGGGGAGTGGCAGAAAAAGTGGGGAACGAGGTGGCCGAGTCCTACGCGGCCCAACCCGTGCGCTGGCACCGGGCGCGATCGAGCGGAGATCTGATGGCGAGGGCGAGCGTCGATGTCGAGGCCTCGGTGGTGGTGCTCGCGGTGCTCCCGTACGGATCGTCGGTGCTGCTCCTGCTGGTCGTGAGTGCCGTCGGCCTCTTGTGGACCGATCCCGTTCTCGGCGCCGCCGCGACCGTGGTGCTCCCGCTGCTCCTCGTGGCGAACGTGGTGTACCAACGATCGGTCGACAAGCACTTCGACGCGGCACAGAGGGAGATGGGGAGGCTCTCCCGGGCGGTGCTCGAGAGCTTCGAGGGGGTGACGGTCGTGAAAGTGTTCGGGGCCGAGATCCGCGAGACCGAGCGCCTCTCGGTGATCACCGCGAGCTTGCGCGATGCCCGCATCAGGGTGGCGCGAGTGCGCGCCACGTTCGAGATGCTGCTGGAGGCGGTCCCGAGCCTCGCGAATCTCGCGATGCTCGTGATCGGGGCGTGGCGCGTCAGCTCCGGTGACGTCACCGTCGGAGAGCTGGTGTCGGTGATGTACCTGTTCACCCTGCTGGTGCTGCCTCTGAGGTTCGTCGGGTACGTGTTCTCGGAGATCCCCCATTCGTCGGCGGGCTGGACACGGGTGCGCGAGGTTGCCGACGAGCCGCAGGTCCCAGATCCGCGGGCACTCATCGGCGAGGCCCCCGTGGGTGAGGCCGTCGTGGTCCGCGGACTCTGCGTGTCGCGGGCCGGGGCGCCAGTTCTGACCGGGGTCGATCTTTCCGTCCGATCGGGAACCCGGCTGGCGATCGTGGGCCCGACCGGGTCGGGCAAGTCGACCCTGCTCGGGGCGATCATGGGCATCGTGCCGGTGGATGCTGGGTCGATCCAGGTTGCTCGCGGTGGAAGCGCGGTCGTGTTCCAGGAGGCGTTCGTCTTCTCGGGCTCCGTGCGGTTCAACATCTGTCTCGGCAGGGACGTGGGTGCCGATGTCCTCGCCGAGGCCATCCGCGTCGCCGATGCCGGATTCCTGATGGGTCTGGAGCATGGCCTCGAGACCACACTCGGCGAACGCGGGGTGAGTTTGAGCGGCGGTCAGCGCCAGAGGCTCGCGCTCGTGCGGGCGCTGGTTCGTCGTGCACCCGTGCTCCTTCTCGACGACACGACCTCGGCGCTCGATCCGGCGACCGAGATGCGGGTCCTGGGAAATCTCGCCGACTCCTCGCTCGTGGACACGGTCGTCGCGGTTGCGGCGCGCCCCTCGACCATCGCAACGGCCGATGTGGTGGTGCACCTGGGCGCGGACGGTCGCGCGACCACCGGGACGCACACGTCGTTGCTGGAGACGAGCGTGGAGTACCGGGGGCTCATCGCGGCCTTCGACGACGACCGCAGATCCTCGGCAGAGGGAGACCGTCAGTGACCGAGCCAGAGAGCAGGCTCGGCACGTTCGGAGTGATTGGACGCAGCGTGGAGGTGGCGCCGGCGCTCCGGTCGGGTTTCCTGCTCACTTTCGGGCTCGCCGCGCTCGGCGCCGGAGCCCGTGTCGCAGTGCCGATCCTGCTGCAGCAATCCATCGACCGCGGGATCGTCGACGGTGAGGTCAGGCTCGGTTTCATCGGTGCGCTGGCTGCGATCGGGGCCGTTGGGGTGATCCTCACGAGTCTGTGTCAGAGGATCGCGGTGATCAGGCTCGGGACGAGATCTGAGCAGGCGCTCTACGGACTGAGGGTGGCCCTCCTCGGGCACATCCACCGCCTGAGCCTGGCCGACCACGCGGAGGAGAAGAGAGGTGCGCTCGTGAGCCGGGTCACGAGCGATATCGAGAAGTTGCAGCAGTTCTTCAGTTGGGGTGCCCTGGCGTTCCTCCTCGACGGGACGTTGATGTTCGTGGTCGCGATGGTCATGGTCGCCTACGACTGGATGCTCGCGGTGACCGTGTTCGCCATCGCCACTCCGCTCGTGTTCCTCCTCGGCTGGGTGCAGCGCAGACTCGTTGTGGCCTACGAAAACACGCGGGAGATCAACGCCGAGTTGATGGGCACGGTGAGCGAGATGGTGGCCGGGGCCGAGACGCTCCACACCTACGGTGCCGAAAGGGTGCACGTCGACCAGTTGGCGGCGGTGTCGAAACGCCGAACTCGTGCCTGGGTCAAGGCCTCGTTGCTCGGCGCCGTGATGTTCCCGATGGGCGAGGTCTTCGCCGTCTTCTGTGTGTGCGGTGTGATCGGTCTCGGTGTCGCGCGCGGTCCCGCCTCGGGCCTCACTGCTGGGGCACTCGTGGGGTTCGTCTTCCTCACGTACCGATTCCTAGAACCGATCGCGGAATTCACCGAGGTCCTCGATCAGACCCAATCGGCAGTTGCAAGTCTGCGGCGGGTGGTGAGCGTCCTCGACACACCCATCGGTCCGCCACCCGCGAGCGATCCGCTGCCCCTCCCGGAGGGCCGTCTGTCGCTCGAGGCGAGAGCGGTGAACTTCTCATATCGAAGTCGGTCCGAGGCCGTGCGCCCCACTCCGGTGCTCCACGACGTGGACATCGTCGTTCCCGCGGGCACCGTGGTCGCCCTCGTCGGGCACACGGGATCGGGCAAGACCACACTGGGTCGCCTGTTCGCACGGTTCGCCGACCCCACCGAGGGCCAGATCCTCGTCGGGGGCGTCGACCTGCGTCGGGTGTCGAACGACGAGTTGCGACGACGAGTGATGGTCGTGCCACAGGAGCCGTTCCTCTTCGACGACACGATCGTTGCCAACATGCGGTTCGCCGGGCCCGAGGCCGACCGTGAGGCATGCATCGACGCCTTCGCGCGGCTCGCCCTGGGGGAGTGGCTCGGGGCTCTGCCCGACGGTATCGACACGCGGGTGGGCGAGAGAGGAGAGTCGCTCTCTGCGGGTGAGCGCCAACTGGTCGCCCTGGGTAGGGCAGCCCTGGTGGATCCCGACGTGCTGATTCTCGACGAGGCGACGTCGTCGGTGGACGCACTGACCGAGGTGCGTCTCACGCACGCCCTCGAGCTCCTCTCCGAGGGCAGGACAACCGTGGCGATCGCGCATCGTCTCTCGACGGCGGCACGCGCGGACAGAGTCGTGCTGCTGGACCACGGGCGCGTGGTGGAAGACGGCACCCACACAGATCTTGTCGCCGCCGGGGGAGAGTACGCCAAGATGTTCTCGGCGTGGGTCGCAGCCACTTCGACGGGGTCGATGCGATGAGGCGAAGCATGGATCGCATGGTCGCCGCCGCTGCACGTCGGCAACTGGGAACTCCAACCCGCCGCGGTTCCTCCGCGCTCGCCACGGTGTGTGGCGCCATGTGCGGTGTCTTGATCGTGGGGTGCGGTCCGGCCCCGGGGTCACTGTGCGATCAGCCAGCCTCGGTGGCCGGATTTGTCACGGCATTCGACCAGGGGTTGGAGAACCTAGAGGCCGACCAGTTCCTCGGGCTGCGGATCGAGGCCCTCGGGGCATCGTCGACCCTCGATCGCGTCCTGGAGCCTGCAAGTGAGGCGCCTCCCGACGTCGTCGAGGCTGCCACGGCGCTGCGCGCATTGTTCGTCGAACTCGTGCGCGCCATGGAGGAGGCGAACTGGGATGTCGATGTGGCGCTCGGGTCCTCCGGGACGGTGGAGTTGGTGGGATCGATCAGCCGACCCGACACGCTGGTGATGGCCAATCTCGTGGAGTCGTTGATCATCGAGCGCTGTGGACTCCCGCCGATCGCTCCGATGGATCCGGACACGGTGGATTCGCTCCCCCCGCCGTCGGTCCCCTCACCGACGGCGACCGACCCTCCCACCGACACGATCGACGAACGCAGCGAGGCGCGAGCGCTCGGTACCACGATCGGCGAGATCTATGGCCTGACACTGGACGACGCCGAGGTTCTGTGCCTGGGTCTCGCACTTGAGGGTGTGTACGACGTGACCGGTTCTGCGACGTCACCGGAGAAGTACGAGCGGCAATTCCAGTCCGCATTCGACAGGTGTGAGATCGACTTCACAATCAGCGCTCCGTAGGCTTTGCCACCCGGGGATTTCATTTCCGTAGAGTTGAGAAGATGGAAATCGTGCTTGTGCGTCACGCGGAGCCCGAATGGGTCAAGGGTGGCTTCAACGTGGACGACCCACCCCTCACCGATCGCGGTCACCGCCAGGCCGAGCATCTCGCGGAGCGACTCGCCAGCGAGTCATTCGACGAGATTCTGGTGTCCCCTCTGCTGCGGACACGCCAGACCGCCGCGCCGATCCTGGCTGCCCTCGGCAGGGGGATCGTGATCGAACCATGGCTCGAGGAAATACGGAATCCGGTGTGGCAGGGAACGCCCGCGGAGCGCTCCGAGGCGGCGTGGAGAGCCGAGCGGGAGAAGAACTCCCACGACCGGTGGAGCGGGGTCGACGGTGGCGAGCCGGTCTCGGACTTCGTGGAACGGATCAATGTCGGGTGCAGCCTGTTTCTCGAGGAGCGGGGCATCGTGCGAGCCGACACCGATCTGCCCGTGTGGCATGAATCAGCGGCGCACGTCGCCGACTCGAGGGTCCTGCTGGTGGCCCACGCGGGGACCAACAGTGTCTCCATCTGCCACATGCTCGGTCTCTCGCCGACTCCGTGGGAGTGGGAGCGGTTCGTCATCGGTCACGCCACCGTGAGCCAGGTCTCGACGGTTCCGCTCGGTGACGGTCTCACGTTTTCCCTCACCAGACTCGCCGACAACGAGCATCTCCCGCGCGATCTCCGAACACTCCACGGTGGTGAGGACTGATCTTGGTCCGTGTCGCCCGATCCCCCATGGGTGAGCGGAGCGGGTGTTCACGAACTATGGTCGGTGGGTGCCCGAAACTCCCGATCCCGAACTACTGAAACTCTTCTCCTTCACGGTGTTCAGCAAACTCGAGGGCGCGGTGACGGCCGGGATGATCCATCTGGGTGATCAACTGGGCCTCTACGCCGCCATGGCCGGTGCCGATGGGGACACGTCGGGCTCGCTCGCATCGCGCACGGAACTCCACGAGCGATGGGTCCGGGAGTGGCTGCACAATCAGGTCGCGGCGCGAATCGTCTCCTGCGACGACTTGGGGGCGAATGACCCGGTGTTCCGGCTGACGCCCGAGGCGGTCGCTGTCCTGGCAACCCCGGGCCACCCGGCATACGGCATGGGCATGTTCCACCGGTTGCCCCAGACGATGGGGGCGTTGACGCGGATGCCCGAGAGTTTCCGCACCGGGATCGGGCATGATTACGACTCGCACGGCCCCGAGGGCGCAGTGGGTATCGAGCGCAGCTTCGAGCCGTGGAACCAGAACAACATGATTCCGATGGTGATCCCCGCATTGGAGGGAATCGGAGCCAAACTTCGGGCGGGTGCGTCGGTGGCCGACATCGGTTGCGGTGCGGGGGGATTGGCACTCCTGATCGGCCGCACCTACCCGTCGAGCACCGTCACCGGCTACGACATCTCACGCCACGCACTCGAGCGCGCCGCCGAGCGACTCTCCGAGGAGGGACTCGGCAATGTGCGATTCTGTGATCCGCGGAGCGAGGCGATCCCACAGGACGGATCGCTGGATTTGGTGTGCACGTTCGACTGCATCCATGACATGACGCACCCGACCGAGATGATGCATGTCATCCGGCGGTCGTTGGCAGACGACGGCACGTGGCTACTCGTGGACATCAAGGCACGCGACACGCTCGAGGAGAACGTCGGGAAGAATCCGATGGCTTCTCTCCTGTATGGCATCAGTGTGCTCAGCTGCATGTCCTCGGCAATGTCCTCGCCGGACGGGGAGGGCCTGGGCACGCTCGGTCTGCCCGAGAGTCGCGCCCGGGCCATGGCTCGCGAGGCTGGGTTCACGCGCTTTCGTCGGCTCGACATCGACCACAGTGTGAACGCCTTCTACGAGATTCGACCCTGAACGGTCGTCCCCGGTCCTGCTGGATCAGGCGGGACCGGGGACGACCGGGATCGGGGGGTGGGACCACTGGGGTCCGGGGCGTCACGGGGCCGGGCGCGGAGCCGTCACATTGCACGCGTCGACGGCGGCGACGATCGCAGTCGGGTTGATGGCCTCTCCACCCTGTGGGTGGACCTCGAAGTGAAGATGAGGCGTGTTGGTGTTGCCGGTCTTGCCGTTGGTACCGAGGACCTGGCCGGCCTTGACCTTGGTGCCCACGCCGATGCCGTCGGCGAGTCGCTGGAGGTGGCCATAGAAGAAGTAGGTGCCGTCGGCGATCGTGAGGCGGAGACCATTGCCGGTGAGAGCATTCTGGCCGGCGATGTAGGTCTTGGTGATCGTCCCATCGGCGACGGCGTAGATCAAGAGACCCTCCGCACCGATGAGATCGACGCCGAGGTGCTTGCGCGTACCCCGCGGCGCGTGCCACGTGTCGCTGTAGCCACAGGGACCTTGCATCGGGAAGACCTGGATCTCCACCGGCGGGGCTGCGATGAGGTTCAGCGCGCGGGCGGTGCGGAAGTCGAGACGACCCGAGGCGACGAATCCATTCGCGCCCTGGTAGCGGGTGATCGCAGCGCTCGTGCCCACGCCGAACACCCCGTCGGCACCACCCTTGACCTCGGTGCCAGCGGCAATGAGGGCACGTTGGACGGCGGCCACGCTCTCACCACGGTCGCCCCGCTTTGGAAGGGTGTCGAAAGTGAGGGCCGGCGTCGCGGCGGTGGAGACAACGGGCGCAGCGGTGGTGGTGGGCGCGTTGGTCGGCGCGGGGGCAGCGGTGGTGGTGGGCGCGGCAGTCGGGGCGGGAGCGGTCGTGGCCGGCACCGGAGCGATGAGGCCGAGCGACACGGCGGTCGCCTCGTCGAGCAGGCCGGTCTCAACCAGACCCTTGATCTTCTGGTATTCCAAGATTGTCGACGTCGTACCGCGACCGAAGAAGCCGTCGATCCCGCCGCGGACGGCGAGGCCAGTGGCAGCGAGGGTCTTTTGCACGGTCTGCACAGCGGTGCCCGACGCGCCACGGCGGGGAAGGGTCTCGAGCGTGAAGGGGAACGAGGCAGCGGCAGGCGGAATCGACGATGTCGAAGCGGGGGCGGCGAGCCGGAGGACCTGGGCGGTCGGCATGTCGACCACGCCAGTGACGCGCAGACCCACGACGCGCTGGAAATTGCGGAGGGTGCGGCGCGTGTTGGCTTCGAAGACGCCGGTGACGCCCCCGCGGAGCGTGAAGCCGTTCGCGATGAGGGCGCGCTGCACAGACTCGACGGCCATTCCCGTGTCGCCGAACCCGGGCTGCCCGGGGGCGGTCTTGGCGGACTTCTTCGAATTGGCGGGTGTCGAGGCGCCGTGTGGGGGAGCAGTCGCGGCCGATGCCGACGCGGCGGGGACCATCACAGCCACGATTGCCGCGGCGATGGTCAGGCTGAGGAGTCGGTACGACCGATCCCGATGTTGAGTTGCACGCATTCGCTGCTCCCGTGTTGATCCGGGAGAGGGATCGGCAGGGCAGTCCAGAACTTGAGAAAATTCTCACGGAAAATGCTCGAACCACCACGCAAAGTGGTTACTGTGGTGATTTGACCACCTTTCGTGGGTGAAATCGCACTCCTGGTGCCCGTGTGGGAGCGAAAACGGGTGTGGGACACTCAGGGGTCGGGTCTGCCGATATCCGCGTGGCCGTCGTGGTGCCCAGACACCCGACGCGAGAAGTGAGGTTGCTTGATGACTCGATTGACACGGCTGTCGCGCTCGGTCGCCGGAGCACGAGTCCTCGTGACAGGTGCTGCCAGTGGCATGGGGCGAGCGACAGCCCAACTGTTCGCCGACGAGGGGGCCCGGGTTTTCCTGGCCGACCGCAATGAAGTGTCGGTCCGGTCGGTGGCCGGCGAGATCGCGGCGGTTCATGGACCCCAGACAGCGGGTTGGAACGGGGCCGACGTGGGCTCGGACGCCGAACGGCGCATCCTCGTTGCCGCGGCGGCCGAGTGGCTCGGCTCGATCGACATCCTGATCAACAACGCGGGCATCAGTCGGCCGTCAACGGTCGACATGGACGACGAGTCGTTCACCCTGAACTGGGACGAGACACTCGCGGTCAACGTCTCGGCGCATGTCCACCTTGCGCGCTTGTGCCTGCCGTTGCTCTCGGTGGCGCCGCACGGCGGTCGGATCGTGAACATCGCTTCCACGGAGGCGATCGTGGCCACCCGTGGCCTGTCCGCCTACACCGCGGCCAAGCACGCCGTCGTTGGTCTCACCAAGAGCCTCGCGGTCGAATTGGGGCGGCGGAACGTCACAGTGAATGCGGTGTGTCCCGGTCCCATACTCACGGGGATGACCGAAGCCATCGGTGATGACGCGCGGCAGAAGTACGCGAGGCGCAAGGTGCCCCTGGCGCGGTACGGGGATCCGGAGGAGGTCGCGCACATGACGCTGAACCTGTGTCTTCCCGCCTCGTCGTTCGTGAACGGGGCTACCGTCGTGGTCGATGGGGGAATGTCGGTGAGCCACACGTGACACCGAGGAGGTTTCGTGTCGCGGTCGGTGCCGCACTCGGCTCACTCTGCGTGATCATCGTGACCGGTGCGCTCGTGCGCCTCACGGGATCGGGTCTCGGGTGCATGGACTGGCCACGTTGCAGCGAGAGCAAATTTGTCGATATCTCGTCCGGTCACACCGCGATCGAGCAGCTGAACAGATTGTTCACTGGAGTGGTCTCGGCGACGGTGATCGTCGTTGTGCTGTCGGCGCATCGGCTCCGGCCCCGGCGGAAGGATCTCGTGTTGCTCGCGTGGAGTCTCGTCGCGGGTGTCCTCGTCCAGGTCGTGATCGGTGGCGTCGTCGTGCTCACCGGACTGAATCCCTTCGCGAACATGGCCCACTTCTTGGTTTCGATGATCCTGGTGGCCTGCGGATTGGCTCTCCACCGGCGGGCGGGGAGCCCCGAGAGCTCACCCACGTGGAGATCCGTGCCCGTCGCCCTCCGGTCGGCCCACGCGGTCCTGTTCGTCCTCGTCCCGACGGCGATCGTGACCGGGACCGTGGTCACGGCGACGGGGCCCCACGCGGGGGACGAGAATGCGGTGCGGTTCGGATTCGCCCTCAAGTCCATCGCGCGGGTGCACAGTGTGTCGGTGATCGGCACTCTGTTGGTGCTGGCGTACGTCGGTTGGCGCACGATGCGGCGTTCGTCGTTCGCAGCGGCAACATCTGGCGACTACCGCGACGCGGTGGGAAACATGATCTTCGTCGGAGTCGTGCAGGCCGGGGTCGGATGGCTGCAGTACCTCACCGGTGTTCCCGTGATCCTCGTGGCAGTGCACATTGCGGGGGCGACCGCTTTCTGGTTGTCGTGGTGTGCGCTGGCACTGGCGACCCCCACGAACCCGTCCCACACGGTCGTCACCCGTTAGTTTCGGTCCATGACCGAACAAGACGAAGTCCTGCTGGAGGTCTCCGACCGGATCGGAACCCTCACCCTCAACGCGCCGGGGCGCATGAACACGATCTCGTCGGAGATGCTGCGCCTTCTCTCCGAGCGTCTGCTCGAGGCGGATCGGGACCCCGACGTCCGATGCATCATCATGACCGGTGCGGGCAAGGCGTTCTGCGCCGGTCTGGACATGGGTGCGATGTCCGGCAGGGGTGAATCGTTGGGCGTGCTCGATGGTGGGGGTGACTCGATGGCGGCCGAGATCGACATGCGCGAGGTGCCCCCGGTGGTGCTGCACAACATCGACACCCCGGTGATATGCGCCCTCAACGGCGGTGCCGCCGGGTACGGACTCGACATCGCCCTCGGGTGCGACATCCGGATCGCCTCGGAGACCGCCAAGCTCGCTCCCGGCTTCGCCAAGCGCGGGATCCTCCCCGAGAGTGGTGGAACCTGGCTGCTGCCACGCATGGTCGGGTACGCCAAGGCCGCCGAGATCTCCTTCGTCGGACGGACGCTGTCGGCACAGGAGTCGCTCGAGTTGGGTCTGGTGAACCATGTGGTGCCGGCCGATCAGTTGATGGACCGTGCCCGGGAGATGGCTGGTGAGATCGCCGCCAACGCGCCACTGGCCGTGCGCGCGATCAAGAGGATGATGCGCGCCGCCGAGACCGAGACATTCGAGCAGAACATCCACCACGTCTTCCTCCAGCTGTTGCCGTTGTTCAGGACGCGGGACTTCAGGGAGGGCGTCGCCGCCTTCATCGAGAAGCGACCACCGGACTTCATCGGTCGCTGACGTTCATCGGCCGGCCGCCGCCTTGGAGAGACGGTCGGCAATGGCCGGTGCAAGCGAGCCGTGCCGGGGGACGACCGCAACGATCACCGTGGCCCCCCGCGCGTCGGCCTGGCGCAGTTCCGCATAGAGGCATCGGGCGTACTCGTTCGTGTCCTCGTGGTCGATGACGGCCACCGTCTCTGCGGGTCCGTTCTGCTCCGCCACACGCCGAGCCTCCCCGGAGTCGCCAGCGAGGATCACCCTGGCGCGTGGTGCGTAATGCGCCGCCAACATTCCGGGGGCTCGACTGCCACCGGTGAGTCGGCCCGGCGAGGTGCCGGTCGTCTGCTCGATCTGCGTGGCGTCGACTGAACCGGGCCTGAGGATTTGCAGGCCCGACGGGGCGCATTCCACGATCGTGGACTCGAGACCGACGGCACAGGGTCCTCCGTCCAGAACCATGTCGATCGACGAACCGAGGTCATCGAGGACGTGCCGGGCCGTCGTGGGACTGACATGACCGAAGGTGTTCGCAGAGGGAGCCGCGAGCGCATCGTCGAGTTGCTCGAGCAGGGCGATCGCCAGCGGGTGGTCGGGGACGCGCAGGGCGACGGTGTCGCGCCCGCCCGTCACCCAGTCCGGGGTGTGTGCCGTCCGCGGCACGAGCAACGTGAGTGGTCCGGGCCAATGGGTGGCGGCGAGGATGAGTGCGTTGTCATCGAGCACACCCCACACAGTCGGGTCGGCAGACGGCGAGAGATGGACGATGAGGGGATGGTCGGTGGGGCGGTTCTTCACCGCATAGACGCGCGCAACGGCGACCCTGTCCTGTGCGCACGCTGCGAGTCCGTAGACGGTCTCGGTGGGAATCGCCGCGATGCCGCCTCCGGAGAGGCACCGTGCGACTTCGGTCGGATCAGTCGTGACGACCGCTGTCACCGGGGCTCACTCCCCGAAGAACTCGAGCAGGGCGTCGATGAACGAGAAAGATTCGGGCGTGGCGAAGTGGTCGGTGTTGCGCAGCACGACGAGGTCCCCGTTCGGGAACGCACCCGCGAGCCGTCCGGCGGGCGCGGCGAAATCATTCTCGCCGATCACGACCCGGACCGGGTTCGTGATCGGCGAGAGCGATGCGGGGTCGATCGGTGGGGACGCCGGACGGTTCATGATCGCGGTGAGGGCCGCCTTGTCCTTGCCGGGGGTGCTCGCATAGTTCGCAAAGATCAGTGCCCCCGTCTCGGAGTCGTCGGCACGCCCCTCGAGTGCGGCGACGATGCGTGAGTGCCGGGCCTCGTCACGCGCGGCAAAGACACCGTCGCCGATGCCCGACAGAAGGACGCTGCCGAAGCGAGTGGGCTCGGCGATCAGGGCACCGAGCAGGGTGAGGGCACCGAGGGAGAATCCCGCGGCGTCGACCACGGGCGGTGCCTCGGACAGGCGATGCAGGAGCCAACCCGACAGGTCCGCGTATGCCTCGGGATCGTGCGGCTTGTCGGCGTCGCCGTGACCGAGCAGATCCACCCCGACCACCTCGCGACCGGCATCGGCCAACAGTGCGTCGACGCCGGTGGACTGCCATGTCTCGCGGTACGAACCCGCCCAACCGTGCAGGAGAACCACCGGTGCTCCACCGCTCGCGCTCATGCGCACACGGTAGTCTTGCTTGGCTCTATGCGCTTCCTCCATCCCGCCCCCGCGCACGATCTCACCTACAACGATGTGTTCATGGTCCCCGGCATGTCGTCGGTGCCGTCCCGACTCGACGTGGATCTGCGCACGCCTGACGGGGTCGGGACGAACATCCCGATCGTGGTCTCGAACATGACCGCGGTCGCCGGGCGTCGCATGGCCGAGACCGTTGCCCGCCGCGGCGGTCTCGTGGTCCTTCCCCAGGACATCCCGGTCGACATCGTGGGCACGGTGGTGGATCACGTCAAGTCGCGTCATTCGGTCTTCGAAACGCCGATCACGCTGGCACCCACCGACACCCTCGGCGAGGCTCTCAGCCTGATCCACAAGAGGTCCCACGGTGCGGTCGTCATCGTGGACGAGGGTCGTCCCGTCGGGATCTTCACCGAGCACGATGCCGCCGGCTACGACCGGTTCACGCAGTTGAAGAACGTGATGAAAACCGAGATCATCTCGGTCGACAGCGGGACCGATGTCCCCGCCATCCACGACCTGTTGGTGGACCAACGACTCAACTTCGCCCCCGTGGTCGACTCGTCGGGCCTGCTGGTGGGGTGCATCACACGCCGTGGTGCGCTGCGGTCGACGATCTACTCCCCGGCGCTCGATGCCCACGGGCGGTTCCTGACCTCGGTGGCGGTGGGGATCAATGCCGATCCGGGTCGTCGCGCCCGCGCGCTCGTGGAGATGGGGGTCGATGTCCTCGTGGTCGACACGGCGCACGGTCACCAGGACCGAATGCTGCGTGCGATCGAGGCTGTCAGGAAGGTCGCACCGGCCACCAAGATCGCCGCCGGCAACGTCGTCACTGCCGCGGGCACCAGGGACCTGATTGCCGCCGGCGCCGACATCGTCAAGGTCGGGGTCGGGCCGGGCGCGATGTGCACCACGCGAATGATGACGGGAGTCGGGCGCCCCCAGTTCAGCGCGGTGCTCGAGTGCGCCGACGCCGCCCGTGCCGTCGGGGCGCACGTCTGGGCCGATGGGGGAGTGCGCTACCCGCGCGATGTGGCCCTGGCCCTCGCGGCCGGAGCAGCGAGCGTGATGTTCGGCTCATGGCTCGCGGGCACCTACGAGTCGGCCGCGGACACCCTGCGGGACACCGAGGGCCGCCTCTACAAGGAGAGTTTCGGGATGGCATCGAACCGCGCCGTGCGCAATCGCACGCGCACCGAGTCGGCGGTCGAACGGGCCAAGAAGGAGCTCTTCGAGGAGGGCATCAGCACGTCGCGGATGTATCTCGACCCCGCGCACCCGGGCGTCGAGGACATCATCGACCAGATCGTGGCCGGGCTCCGTTCGGCGTGCACCTACTCGGGGGCGGCAACCATCGAGCAGTTGAGCGAGCGAGCGGTGGTGGGCGTGCAGAGCGCCGCCGGCTACGACGAGGGTCGTCCGCTCGGGACCAGCTGGTGACCGACCGGATCATCGCGATCGACGGTCCGGCGGGAGCCGGCAAGTCCACCGTGGCCAAGGCTGTCGCGCAATGCTCGGGACTCCCGTATCTCGACACCGGTGCGATGTATCGCTGCATCGCCCTCTCGGTGATCCGCGCGGGTATCGACCCGTCCGACGAGCGTGCTGTCGCCCCGATCGCAGAGTCGGCTGTCGTCGATGTCGACGGCGCCACGGTGAGGCTCGACGGCGAGGACGTATCGACCCTGATCCGCGGAACGGACGTGTCCTCGGTGGTGAGCACGATCGCCGTGCATTCGCGTGTGCGCACCGCGATGAGGTTGCAACAGCAGGCCTGGGTCGCCGTGCGCGGTGGTGCGGTGGTCGAGGGTCGCGACATCTCGACCGTGGTGTTCCCGAACGCGCTCCTCAAGGTCTTCCTGACGGCGTCGGCACACGAGCGCGCACGACGGCGCGTGGAGCAGGTCGGCGGGGACATCGACGAGACCGCGGCGGCCATCGCCGAACGGGACAGGAGCGACTCCACGCGCACCGACAGCCCGCTCAGGCCGGCCGAGGGCGCGGTGCACATCGACTCGAGCGGGACCACAGTCGACGAGGTGGTTTCGGCGATTTGTGCCGAGTGGAAGGCTCGAAGCGGTGGCTGACGTCGACTCGCACTTCGCGGGCTCGTCGCGCGCGAGTCACGCGTTCTATTCGATACTCCGCGCGGTGGTCGTGGGACTCACGTATCTGGTGACGCGCACGCGGCTGATCGGCAAGCACAACATCCCCGTCACCGGGCCGTTCCTGCTCGCACCGATCCACCGGTCCAACATCGACACCCCCTTGGCCGCCACCGTGACGCGCAGGCGCCTGCGGTTCATGGGCAAGGACTCGATCTGGAAGGTCCCGGTCATCGGTTGGATCATGTCCGCGCTCGGTGCCTTCCCCGTCACGCGCGGCACTGCCGACAGGGAGGCACTGAGGCGCTGCATCGCCGTTCTGGAAGCCGGCGAGCCGCTCGTTTTGTTCCCCGAGGGGACGCGCCAATCGGGGCCGAATGTGATGCCGTTGTTCGATGGCGCGGCGTACGTGGCCGTGAAGGCGGGGGTTCCGATCATCCCGGTCGGCATCGGCGGGTCGGAGGGCGTGATGCCGAAGGGCTCGCGGTTGATCAGGCCGCGCAAGTGCGTGGTCGTTGTCGGTGAGCCCATCACCGCCGAGCGCGACGCGGAGGGGCGGATTCCCCGCTCGGCTGTGCGGGATGTGACCGAGCGTCTCTCCGTGGAGTTGCAGCGACTCTTCGACGAGGCCCAGATCCTCGCCGGCACGCCGAACCGTCGTTGAGGAACGGTCAACCGTTGGCGAAAGCCGAGAGAAGGTCCCGCAGTCTCGTCGGGTCCTCGGCGCCGACCGTCTCGCGCGCGGAGTGCATCGACCATTGGGGCACGCCGATGTCGATCGCCTCGATCCCGAGATTGGTGGCGGTGATCGGTCCGATCGTGGAGCCGCACGGCATGTTGTTGCGCGTCACGAAGGTCTGCAGCGGGATCCCCTCGGAGTCGGCGAGGGCGCGCATGAGGCCTGCCCCCCTCGCCGATGTCGCATAGCGCTGATTGCCGTTCAACTTGAGCGCAGGACCCGCGTTCAGGATCGGCCCGTGGCGCGGATCGTGGCGCTCTTGGTAGTTCGGGTGCACGGCATGCGCATTGTCCGCCGAGATGCACCAGGATTCGGCGCGGCGATCCATCGCCCGACGTGGGTCGAGTCCTTCCTCGTGGTCGATGGCTGCGAGCAGGTTGGCGAGCAATGGTCCCCCCGCACCGGTGACACTGTCGGAGCCGACCTCCTCATGATCGTTCAGGACGACGATCACCGTGTGGTCCGATGTCGCACCGGACGAGACCATCGCCTCCACCGCGGCCCAGCAAGAGAGTTGGTTGTCGAGTCTCCCACTCACCAAGAGTGAGTGATCGCGCCCGATCACCGCGGCGCGCTGTGTGTCGAACAATTGCGCGTCGAAAGCGACGATGTCATCGGTGCCGGTCACCGATCCGAGCCAATCCCGGAAGCCTGTCGCCGAGGTGCCCCAGATCGGAGTGAGGTGTGCGTGCCGGTCGAGGAGCAGTCCGCGGTCGTTGATCTCCCGATCGAGATGGATGGCGAGTTGGGGGATCCGCGCGACCGCATCCCCGACATGGAACATCTTCACGGTCCCGTCGCGTGCCACGACGCGGCCAGCGAGGCCCAAGTCGCGGTCGAGCCACGAGTTGAGGAGAACCCCGCCGTAGATCTCGATCCCGAGTTGGGCCGTTCCTGCCGCACCCGTCTCGGGGTTCGGTTGCACGCGCAAGTTGGGTGAATCGGTGTGGGCACCGATGATCCGGTAGGGCGAGCCCGGTGCACCGCGCTTCCATGCCAGGACACTGCCGTCGACGATCCGCACCCCGCGTGAAGGGAGTCCTTCGGCGAAACGGTCCAGTTTCTGCCAACCTGCGGCACTGAGACGCTCCGTGGCGGATTGCGCCGCGTGGAACGGTGTCGGGGAGGCGTCCAACCACGAACAGAGTGAGCCGAGATCGGCCTCGCGGGTCATGAGCGGAAGATACCGACCGGCAGACCTGTGCCGCGCAGGTGCGAGGTCTCGTTGATCGACAGGATGCTCCGGTGACCCCGGCTGGAGGCTGCGATGCGATGGATGCTCGTGTAGTTCGGGTAGAAGAATTGGCCGCTCGGGAGTCCGAGGACATGGGCGAGATACTCGTTGATGACCCCACCGTGGCACGACACGAGGACGGTGTGGCCTCGATGGGTCGCAATGATCGTCTCGAGGCTCGACACGACGCGTTCCTTGAACTCCTCCGGTCGCTCGGGTGAGGTCCAGGCACCCTCGACGATCTCCCGCCATCGTGGGTCGTTCGCTGCCTTCAGTTGCTCGATCGGGATGTACTCGTTGGAGTCCCTGTCCCATTCGGCGACACCGTCCACGACGGCATACGGCAGGCCCTTGGCCTGCCCGATGGGCTCGATCGTCTGCAGGGCGCGCTTCATCGGACTGGAGTAGAGAGCATCGAGGTGCTCGTCGGCGAGATACTCCGCGAGATGGCGCGCTTGGGTGTGGCCATCCTCGGACAGTTCGGGATCGGCGGGGCCGTCGAGGACCTCTCGTCTCTCGGGAAGGGCGTGTCTCACCAGGACCAGTTCCACGGTGATTAGATAACCACTTGTGGCACCCCGACCATGCACCGAGTCGCCGTGCGCCGGAATCCATTGGGTCGAGTCCGGTCCCGCCGGAGTCGACGATCCGGTGGTCGTGCTCATCCATGGATCACTCGATCGAATGGCTGGAATGGCGTTGCTGGCGCGCGAGATCGCCCCGGTTGCCCGCGTCCTGCGTTTCGATCGGCGCGGCTACGGCGACAGTTGGGGCCACCCGGGTCCCTTCACGGCGCGCGAGAATGCGCGTGACCTGGAGATGCTCCTCGGTGGGCGCCGGGCGATCTTGATCGGTCACAGCTTCGGCGGCAACGTCGCGCTGCTGACCGCCGAGTTGCTCGGTGATCAGATACTGGGGGTCTCCACATACGAGACCCCGTTGTCGTGGTTGCCGATCTGGCCCGAGGAAACCGCCGGAGGCCGGGCCGTGAGTGTCGGTGCAGAGACCGCAGCAGAGGAGTTCATGGTCGCCCTCATCGGTCGGGACAAGTGGGATGCACTTCCGGAGCGGACCCAGCGTGCGCGCCGGCGCGAGGGACCCGCACTCGTGGGGGAGCTGAGTGACCTGCGCATGGGTGCGCCGTGGGACGCCTCGCGAGTTACGTGCAGGGTTCTCGCTGGTCATGGCACCAAGGCGCGCGACCACCACGTGGGTGGCGCACGGTGGATCGTCGACAATGTCGAGCGAGCGGAGATCGCCGTGCTGGAGGGAGCCGGGCACGGAGCCCCCATCTCGCATCCGGCACAATTCACCGCGATGCTGGTGACGCCCCATCTCGGAGCGACGCGTGAATCCTGATGCCCTCGCTGCCACGGTGCCACAGGTGCCGGTGACGGGCGGGTCGGTCAGCCCTCGGGGATCGGCACCTTGATGTCCAGATCCTGACCGAAGAACGTGCACTTCGCCTCGATGGTGGCTCCGGGCTTGGCCTGGTCCGCGACACTCTGTGCACACTCGGTGATCTCGGCACGCTGCGACCAAGCCGCGAGTGCGAGTGCCACCATTGCGGCACTCGTGATGATCTTGCCGACGATCGACGAGATGATCTTCAGGAGGACCAATCCCACGACCACGGCCCCAATGGACACCCCCAAAGCGGCGTTCTCCATGAGGTTCGCGTCGACAGCGGACAGAAGATTGGACACACCATGACAATAGGCGGGATTTCAGCCGTAGCCTTGGGACCGTGGTGTCAGGTTCCTTCACCGTTGCAGTGCTCGTCGGTGGTGACAGCTCGCGCATGGGGTGCGACAAGGCCACGTTCGCGGTCGACGGAACCGCAATGGCCAACCGGATCGCCGCGGCGGCCCGTGAGGCCGGAGCGGACGAGGTGTTGATGGTGGGCGGCCCGCAGGCGCGCGCCAAGGTCCTGGACGGAGCGTGGAAGAAGGACGCGTACCCGGGTGAGGGTCCCCTCGGAGGGGTCATCACGGCCCTCAAGTCCTCGAGTCACGACTCGGTGGTCGTGCTCTCCTGCGACATGCCCTTCATCACCTCGGCGGTGATCTCGAGTCTGGTGCGCGGCCTGAACGACGCTCAGGCCACGGTGGGTCGAACCGATCGACTGAATTGGCTCTGTGCGGCGTGGTCGAAGGGGGAGTGTCTGTCCACGCTCCAGAGCGTGTGGAAGAGGAACGAGAGGGCCGTGCACAGAGCGGCGGTTCTGCTCGACGTCGCCGAGGTCCCGGTGCCGGCGGTGGCTGTGCGCAACATCAACACGCCGCACGACCTGGAGCCGGACGTCGAATCCGCGTGAGCCGCGGCGCGGATCTCAGCTGGGAGTGGATCGACGACGACGCCCATCTCCGGGAATTCGTCGCTCACGCCGTTGGTTGCGACGCCTATCACATCGACACCGAGTTCCATCGGGAGCGGACGTATTTTCCGCAACTTGCGCTCGTGCAGATCGAGGCTGGTGGCCGTCTCGTCCTGATCGATCCTCTCGCGTGCGACGCTCGGCACCTCATCCCCCTCTTCGAGGGCCCGGGCTTGGCAGTGCTCCATGCCGCCCAGCAGGATCTCGACGTCCTCGACCAATCCATCGGTGCGATACCGGGCCGCATCTTCGACACCCAGCTCGCGGCGTGCTTCATCGGCTATTCGACACCGTCGCTGGCATCTCTCACCCAGACGATCGTGGGTGTCACCGTGGCCAAGGGCGACAGGCTCACCGACTGGCTGCGCAGACCGTTGACTGCCCCACAGTTGAGGTATGCGGCATCCGATGTCGCCCACCTCGCCGAGATCAGGTCGTCGGTTCAGACCGAGCTCGAGTCGCTCGGTCGCACCGAGTGGGCGATGGAGGCCTGCGAGGAATTGCGCTCGAGGCCAACGGGGCCCGTCGAGCCACTGGAGGCATGGTTGCGCGTCAAGGACGTGCGCACGTTGCGGGGTCGGGCCAGGTGGGTCGCACGGTCCGTGGCACGCTGGCGCGAGGAGCGCGCGATGGAGCTCGATCGTCCACCGCGGTATGTCCTGAGCGACATCGCGCTGTTGGGCGTGGCCCAGAAGGCCCCCTCGACTGCCGAGGACCTCGGACAATGCCGGGGTGTCGATTCTGGTTTCGCGCGAGGATCCCAGGGCAGGGCGCTCCTCGGGGCGGTGCGAGACGGGCTCGAGGAGTCATCCTCGGGGGATCTCCAGTTTCCCGCCCCGGAGGGGGAGGATCTCGAGAAGGGGATGCGGTCGGCCGCCACGCTCGTGAGTGCGTGGGTGACCGAGCTCGCCCGTCAACAGCGCCTCGACGCGACGCTGCTCGCGACACGTCGTGACATCGTCGACCTGCTCACGCATTCGCCGTCATCGCGCCTGGCGACGGGTTGGAGGGCCGAGATCGTGGGTCGAGACATCGAGGATCTGGTCGCGGGGCGCAAGGCGTTGACATTCACCGGGAAGGGCTCTGACGAGGGCCTGCGCCTCGTGAATGTGCCGGGAGGCGGCCAATGAACCGTTTCGGGGCTGGATCGGGGCTAACCTGAGGAGGTCAAGAAGGCCCGAGGGCCGATCAGTGTTCGGAGTCCGACCGTGAAGAAGGGTCGCCACCGCCGATTCGAAGAGGCGCGGAAACTCAAGCAAGCGGGCCCGAGCGCGTCGGACCTCGGAATCACACCCGAGCGATCCTCCTCGTCGAAGGATGACGAGTATGCAGAGATTGCCGAGCGGTACGGGGTCACATTCGACGAGGACGAGAATGACGGCGACACAGACGGGGATGAACCCGCCGACGCCGGGTCAGACCCAGACTGACGCTCCTGCGGCTCCTCCGCCCGGCACAAGATGAAGCTCCGCAACGTCGCTCTCGTGGCCCATGTCGACCACGGCAAGACCACTCTCGTCGACACTCTCCTTCGCACCACCGGCGCCTTCGCCGCGCACCAACAAGTGGTGGAGCGGGTGATGGACTCCGACGCCCAGGAGCGTGAGCGCGGTATCACGATCCTTGCGAAGGCCGCCCGTATCCGCTGGCGCGACACGTTGATCAACCTGGTCGACACACCCGGTCACGCCGACTTCGGTGGCGAGGTCGAGAGGGCGCTCGCTCTCGTCGACGGCATCATCTTGTTGGTGGACGCCGCCGAGGGCCCACTCCCACAGACTCGGTACGTGCTGTCCAAGGCCCTGTCGCGCGGGCTCCCGGCGATTCTTGTGATCAACAAAGTCGACCGGGGAGATGCCCGACCCGACGAGGTCCTGAGGGAGGTGGAGCAACTGTTCCTGGATCTCGCCTCCAGTGACGATCAACTCTCGTTTCCCGTGATCAGTGCGGTTGCCCGGGAGGGGCGCGCGATACCGGGCGTGGGAATGCCGCCGGCCGATGCGGACCTGTCGTGCCTGTTGGATGCGATCCTTTCCACAGTGCCGCCTCCGGTGGTCGACGAAGAAGCCCCGTTGGCCGCGCTCGTGACGAACCTCGATGCGTCGGACTACGTGGGTCGCCTGGCGATCGGTCGGGTGCACGCGGGTGTGATGCGCAAGGGGGACGGGGTCGTGCTCTTCGGGAGGGAGTCCGCCGGGACCGGCCCGCTGCGACGCAAGATCGTCCAGTTGAGCGTCTTCGACGGGATCGGTCGCACAGAGGTCGACGAGGTCCGTGCCGGAGATCTCTTCGTGCTCGCCGGCATTGCGGAGGTGGAAGTGGGGGACACCATCGGAGGAACCGAACTCAAGCGCGCCCTGCCGAGACTGGAGGTGGATGAGCCGGTCATTCGGATGAGTTTCGGGGTCAACACATCGCCGTACGCGGGTCGCGAGGGTCGTTTCGTCACGAGTCGCCACCTGCGCGAGCGTCTCGAGAAGGAGATTCTGGGCAATGTTTCGATCAGGATCGGCGAGACCGATTCTCCCGACGTCATGTCGGTGGCGGGCCGGGGTGAGTTGCAACTCGCCGTGCTGATCGAGAACATGCGACGCGAGGGTTTCGAGGTGCAGGTGAGTCGACCCGAGGTCGTCACACGGGAGATCAACGGCAAGAGGCACGAACCACTCGAGTCGGGTTCGTGTGACGTCCCCGACGAGCACGTCGGCACGGTGACCCAGGCTCTCGCCCCGAGGAAGGGGCGCGTGACCGACCTGCGCCCCGGAGATCCCGGCCGGACGATCCTGTCGTTCGAGGCGCCCTCACGCGGGCTCCTCGGGTTCAGGTCGATGTTGATGACGGCGACCCGTGGCACGGCCCTGTTGCACCAGTCGCACGCTGGCTGGACCCCGTGGGCGGGTGAGCTGCCCCATCGCTCCGGCGGTTCCATGATCGCCGATCGTGTCGGGTCGACGACTGCCTATGCGCTCGACAACCTGCAGTTGAGGGGGACACTCTTCGTCTCTCCCGGCGAGGAGGTCTACGAGGGGATGGTCGTCGGTGAGTCGGCGAGGGGCGAGGAGATGGTGGTGAACGCGGTTCGGCCGAAGGAGAAGACCAACATCCGCACGCACAGCCACGACGACGGGGTGAAACTCGCGGCCCCGGTGGTGCACACGCTCGAGACCGCGATCGAGTGGATCGGTGACGACGAATTGGTCGAGGTGACACCCACCAAGATCCGCATTCGCAAGCGCCTCCTCAATCTCGAGGACCGCAAGAGGGCCTTCAAACGAAACTTGTCCTGATCCGCCGGCAGCGCGGGTGTTGCCTGCGGTGCGTCAGCGGCGCTTGCGCACCGCAGGGTGCGGGAGAGGAACCGCCGTCGGGCGCTGCAGCAGGCCCACCATGATCTTGTAGGACTTGTGCCCCATCATTTCAGTGAGTTCGTCCTCGAAGAACTTGTAGGCGGGATCCCGGCCGACATGGGCGTCAGCCGACTCGGTGCACCACCATGCGAACTCGTCACCGCCCTCTCCCCAGTCCCTGCGCTTCCACTCACGGATGGTGGAGACCACGTACCCCCCGTCCTCGACGTGGTCTTGCATGCGCACCGGAACCTGCCAGCACACGTCGGGCTTCCAGTCGATGTGGCGCTCTCGGGCCTCGGTGGCCGCGATGTGGAACGCGCACCCGGTTCCACCCTCAAAACCGGGCGGATTGTGGAAGATGCACGCTCCATTGACGACGCGGGTCTTCTCGGAACCGTCGCGCTCGCGCCCCCACCATCCCCGGCGCTTGGCCACGGCGTGGTTCTTCCAGTGTCGGGCTTCCAGTCGATCCACGTGTCGCGACACCGATTCGAAGTCCTCCTCGTCGAGGAAGTGGGCACCGAAGGAGCAGCAACCCTGCATCAATTCGGGTGTGGGATCGTCATGGATGCCCTGGCAACCCTGGCCGTAGATGCACTTGTAGGCCGATCTGAGGAACGTCGCATCGATCATCCATGTGCGCAGTTCGTCGGGATGCTCGAAGCTGATCCACTCATGCGGTTGCTCTTCTCTCGGCACGGTGGATCACGCTAGACGCTGGAGTTGCCGCTGGCACGATCCGCACCGGAGGTAGGGAGCACACATGAGGGTCACGGACCAACGGCTCGGGAGTGTGCCATTGTGTCGCGACGGTGTCGACGCGGTGCCCGACCGTGTCCACCCGCACGAGCGTGGGAGGGAACCGGCAATGTCGGACGAGTCGCTGGAGCACCGGGAACGGGTGTTGGACATCGCTGCTGAACTGCGTCGGATCTCCGAGGCATTGAACGATGCGGCCATGTCGGTTCTGTCGGGGGCGATCGCCGATGGCTCGGGGGAGAGGCCCGAGTTGGAGCGTCGGATCTCGAGGGCGCGCCGGACGGTCGATCGTGCGGTTGCCCAACTCGTGGGGTCACCCGACGAGGCCTGAGCGCCCGGGCGTCTCAGTGGCCGTTGAGATCGTCGATCAATGGTCGCAACGGAGCGAAGCCCTTCGCCGAGTACCTCACCGCCACCCGGGGGAGATGGACCATGTCGTCGTCGCGCACCTCGGCCTCGGTCGGGCCCGTCTGGGTCATCGGTGTGCCGTCGGTGAGCCCCGCGTGCCGTGCGGCGAGGACGGCGAACGCCTCGTCTGGGATCCGCCGCTGCAGACGGATCATCATCAGCTCGGACACATAACGGATCGAGTGGTAGTTGCGGTAGAAACCGGTCACCTCGGCAACTGCGTCCCCGGGGTTGTCCGTGATGCGGTACAGACTCGTGTCCTCCGATGAGATGAGACCCGCACTGGTGAGCAGTGGCTCGAGCGTTTCCATGAGCGGGGTCCAGAAAGGTCGACCCTTGACCTCGCAGAACACGATCGGGACCGGGACGCCCTTGGCCGTCTGTGCGAGAGTCAGCAACTCGAAGGTCTCGTCGAGCGTGCCGAATCCGCCGGGCATGCAGAGGAAGGCATGGGACTCCTTCACGAGCATCAGCTTGCGGGTGAAGAAGTAGCGCATGCTCACGTACTTCTCGTCACCAGCGATGACCGAGTTGGCCCCGGACTCGAAGGGGAGCCTGATCGACACCCCGATCGAGCGTTCGCGTCCCGCACCCACCATGCCGGCCTCCATCAGTCCCGGCCCGGCGCCGGTGACGACCATGTAGCCCTCGTCGGCGAGGGCGGCGGCGGTGCGCACGGTGAGGTCGTAGATGGGATCGTCGGGACGGGTGCGCGCCGACCCGAAGACGGTGACTTTCCTCGCGTCGCGGTGCGGGGCGAAGACCTCGAAGGCCTTCTGCATCTCCTGGATCGCGACGCTGGCGATCTTCACATCCAGCGATGATGCTCGTCCCTGCGTGAGGCGTGTGACGGCCTCGACGAGTCTCAGCAGATTCCGGCGATCGGTGGTCGGGCGTCCCGACGACGACAGCGCGCGCACGAGGGCCTCGACCTCCTTGGGCGAGGGTGTGTCGTTCACGTGCGGGAGTCCGCCTTGGTCTGCAGGGTCGAGATCAAGTCGTCGAACGAGGCAACGAACGAGGCGACTCCCTCCGACTCGAGCACTGTCGCGACATCGCCGACATCCACCCCGACATCGGCGAGTCGTGCCCATTGCAGCCGCGCATCCTCGAGACCGACATCAATCGTTCGTCCGCACGCGCCGTGATCATCGAAGGCCTCCAGTGTCGTCTCCGGCAGGGTGTTGACGGTCCCGGGGCCGATCAGTGAGTCGACGTAGAGCGTGTCGGGATAGGCCGGGTTCTTCGTCGATGTCGATGCCCAGAGGGGTCGCTGCGGTGACGCTCCGAGATCGGCGAGGCGGCTCCACCGGGGTCCCGAGAAGCGCGTCGTCGCCAGGTCGAAGGCGAGTTTGGCCTGGTTGACGGCAGCAGTCCCGCACAGCTCGAGTGCCTCACCACCGAGGAGCCGGAGTCGTTTGTCGATCTCGGTGTCCACACGGCTGATGAAGAAGCTCGCGACACTCGCGACACCCGAGACGGACTCGCCCGCCGCAACTCGATCCTCGAGACCCGCGATGTACGCATCGATGACCGCGTCGTAGCGCTCGAGACTGAAGATCAGGGTGACGTTGACGTTGCGACCCTCGGCGATCATCGCGCGGACCGCCGGGAGACCCTCGATCGTCGCGGGGATCTTGATCATCGCGTGAGGACGGTCGATCCGGCTGTGGAGTGCCCGTGCCGCCTCGAGTGTCGCGGCCCCGTCGCGGGCGAGAGAGGGGTCCACCTCCACACTGACGAAGCCGTCGGAGCCGCCAGAGTTCCTGTAGAGCGGCTCGAAGGTGTCGAGCGCACCGTGGATGTCGGCGAGCACCAGCTCCCAGTACGCCCGACGAACATCGGGGGAGACCGCAAGTTCGCGCACGAGTTGCTCGTCGTATGCGGGGCTTCCCTGGATCGCCTTCTGGAAGATCGTCGGATTCGACGTGAGACCGCGCACCCCGCGTGCGACGAGAGCCTCGAGTCGCCCCGACGTGAGGTCGGCACGGGTGAGATTGTCGATCCAGGGGCTCTGGCCCTGCTGTTCGTGGAGCAGGTGAAGGCGACCCGTCATCGTGGGACTACTGCCTTGACCGCCTCGGCGACGCGCGATGGTGTGATCCCGAGTCGCTCCATGGCAACCGGGCCGGGAGCGCTCGCGCCGAAGCGGTCGATGCCCACCGAGGCATCGGCATGGCGTTCCCACCCGAATGTCGAGCCCGCCTCGACACTGACCACCGGCAGGCCGGTTGGGATCACGGCGTCTTGCTGGTCGCGACTGAGGACACCGAAGCGGTCCCACGAGGGCATCGACACGACATGCACCGCGATGCCGTCCGCATCCAGGAGTGCAGCCGCCTCCAGTGCCACGGCCACCTCGCTGCCAGTGGCCACGATGGTGGCACGCGCATCGGGGGCGGTGCGCACCCGACCAGCGCCAGGATGCACCGCGGAGCCATCGGTGATCACGGGAAGGTTTTGGCGCGACAGGATCAGTGCCGTCGGACCGTCGTGGACCAGCGCCTCCACCCACGCGGCTGCCGTCTCGGGTCCATCTGCAGGTCGGATGACCTGCAGACCGGGAATGGCGCGCAGCGAGGCGAGATGCTCGACGGGTTGGTGCGTCGGACCGTCCTCTCCGACCCCGACCGAGTCGTGGCTGAAGACAAAGACACAACGGGCGCGGGAGAGAGCGGCGAGCCGTATTGCCGGGCGCATGTAGTCGGCGAAGACGAAGAATGTTCCTCCGACGGGGATGACACCGCCGTGGCGCGCCATCCCCACGAGAGCGGCACCCATGGCATGCTCGCGGATTCCGTAGAAGATCTGTCGTCCGGTGCGGTCGGTGCGCGAGAAGGCGGGGCTCGCGAGTTTCGCGCCGGTGTTCCCGGTGAGGTCGGCAGCCCCGGAGAGAACCTGTGGCAGAACCTCGGAGGTGGCATCGAGGATCTTCTGAAAGGCGACGCGAGTCGCCGGATTCTGATCCGGTGCGAATGGGGGGAGAGCCGCCTCGATGTCGGCTCTGCGGGGTGCCGAATGGAACCGATCGAGCGCTTGTTTTCGTGCGGTGTCCTGTGCGGATTCCCACGATCGGCGTGCCGTGCCCCCGCGAGCCGCACAGTGGTCCCGGTACGCCTCCACCAGTCCCTCCGGCAACCAGAACGGTTCGGCGGGAATGCCCATCACGGCCTTGGTGGTCGCAACGAGATCGGCGGTGAAGGGGTTGCCGTGGGCCTCGTGCCTGTCGGTGAGATCGGGCGACGGATGACCGATGTGAGTGCGCAGGCACACGAGGCTCGGCGCCCCGCGGTGCTCGCGTGCCGCACGAAGAATCGTCTCCAGGGCATCGCAATCCTCGCCGATTTCACCGGCTTCGATGACGTTCCACCCGTAGGCCCGGAATCGGTCGGGGACGAGGTCACTGCATGCGAGGTCGGTCGGGCCGTCAATGGTGATTTTGTTGTCGTCAAAGATCACGACCAGACGGTCCAGACCGAGATGCCCCGCGAGCGATGCAGCCTCGTGCGAGATGCCCTCCATGAGGCAGCCATCCCCGGCGATGACCCAGGTTCTGTGGTCGATCGACTGCGGGCCGAGGGTGGCGCGCAGGTGTTCCTCGGCAATTGCCATCCCCACCGCGTTGGCAAACCCTTGGCCGAGGGGCCCGGTGGTGACCTCGATCCCGGGTGTGTGCCCCGCCTCCGGGTGCCCGGGTGTCGCGGAGTCCCATTGCCGGAAGGCGCGCAGGTCATCGAGTTCGAGACCCTGCCCCGACAGGAACATGAGGGCGTACTGGAGGATGGAGGCGTGCCCGTTCGACAGCACGAAACGGTCGCGGTCGATCCATGCCGGATCGGTCGGGTCGTGACGCATGATCCGGGAGTACAGAACGTGGGCGAGAGGTGCGAGTGCCATCGCGGTGCCCTGATGGCCACTCTTGGCAGCGAGAGGGGCGTCCATGGCGATACCCCGGATGACAGCCACGGCCAATCTGTCCTGTTCCTTGGTCAACTGATCGGGCACAGCCCGAGGCTAATCGGCGCGCTGTGCCCGGAACCGTTCCACCACGCGCAGTCCCTCGTCGAGCGCGATCACATCGCTCCGATGTCCGACTGCGATCGTGCCGGCCCTCACGTCGTGCTCGTCTTGGCCGATGAGACCCGCGGGTCGGGAGGTGACCGCACGGAGCGCAGTTTGGAGGTCGATGCCGATATCGAGCACCACGTGCCGGAGACAGCCGAGCAGGCTCGTCGTGGATCCTGTGAGCGTGCCGTCCGGCAGCACCGCAACGCCCCCACCGGTTTCCACGCCGCGCGCGAGGGCCCAGGGGGATTTCCATGCCACCGAGTCCGACACCAACACGACCCTCCCGGGGGCGGACAGGAACACGAGAGCGACGATCTCGTCCGCGACATGGTGTCCATCGGCGATGAGGCCACAGGTGATCCGATCGTCCACGAGGGCCCACAGAGCGAGGCCCCCGTCGCGGTGGTGCACCCCCGACATGCCGTTGAACAGGTGCGTGACCATGTGCGCACCGGCGCTCACGGCGAGATCCCATTGATCTCGCGTCGGTGCGCTGTGGCCGATGGACACGCGGACACCCCGACCCACCAACGACTCGATCGCTGCGGGCGCACCGGGGGCTTCGGCTGCGATCGTGACCATGCGGACACTCGCCGGCAGATGTGACAGGTACGGCTGCTCTACTGCCACGATGTGGCGCGTGTCGTGGGCACCGGGACGACCCCCGAGGAACGGCCCTTCGGTGTGGATGCCGAGCATGCCCGGCAGGTCGGTGCGAGAAGAATCCAATCGGGCGAGCGTCCCGGCCATCGTTTCGAGGGGAGCGGTCACGATGGTGCCGAGCCAGTGCGATGTGCCCTCCCGCCACAGCAGCTCGTCGAGTCGTGCGAGATCCGTGGGCGACGCTCCGGCGACGTCCACGTCGCCCCAGCCATTCATTTGCACATCCACCAAGCCCGGCGACAGCAGCGCGTGCTCGGCACGACCCGAACTGGGACCGATCGCAACCACGGTGCCGGCGTCGTCCAAGTCCACCGAGGTGGATCCATGGAGTGTGTGGCCGTCGAAGAATCTTTCCGCCGAGACGCGGGGCATGGTGGGCAATCTAGGACGCGGGCTCGTTCGCTCCGGCGGTGGGGGACCGGGGGACGACGAAGCGGCCCCGGATGGGCCCTGGCGTCAGGCGGCTGGCGTGCGGGCCGATGCCACCAGCTTGATGTCGTCGAAGCGGAGCGTGGCGAGCCTCGCCTTGGTGAGGAGTTTGATCAGCCACCAGCCCGGATCGATCTCGCCACGACGGTGGGACAGACGCGGCGACGACGGTGCGGCGTGGTGGTTGTTGTGGAGTCCCTCGCCCATCGTGAAGAACGCGAGCCACTGGAGGTTCGTGGCGGCCGAGTTGGTGTAGGTGCGCTTTCCGAAGTGGTGACCCAGTGCGTTCACCGCGGCGTTGCCCGCGAGGTACGCATTGGTGTGAATGAAGGCTGCGAGCAATCCGCCGACCGGTCCGAGCACGATGATCAGCACGGCGATCCCGGTCCCGAGACCGAACAAGTGGTGACCGAAGAACCAACGATCCCAGCGATCGTCGACCACATCGCGGGCGTACCTGTCGATGATTTGAGGGTCCGACAGGGCCTTGCGGTACAAGCCGACGTTGCCAGCCTGGACTTTCTGCCATCCGAGGAGGACGGGGGAGTGCGGATCACCCTCTGAGTCGGTGAACGCGTGGTGCTTGCGGTGCACGGCGGCCCATTGCTTCGGCTTGATTCCCGTTGTGAGCCAGATGGCGGCTCGGAAGAGCCACTCGACGAATGGATGGAGCGTCAGGGCTTTGTGGCTGACCGCTCGGTGCAGGTACACGGTGGTGCTGGCCATGGCAATGGTGTTGACGATGGCGGCCACGATCAAGGCTGGAACAAGGGTGTTGGTCAGAAAGGACATGCCGACAGGGTAGCGCACTACCTACCGGTAGGTAGGCAGTATCCTCAAATTTCTATGGCGACAGGAATTCCCCCGAAATTGCCCCTGTCCACGCGTGATCTGATCCTGGACGAGGCTCTCCGCTGCTTCGCCGAGCGGGGGTATGAGGGTACTTCACTCAATGACATCGCGGCCGGGGTGGGAATCCGACGACCGAGTCTCCTGCACCACTTCGGCTCCAAAGAGGCGCTCTATGGAGATGTGTTCGAGCGGCTGCTCTCGGAATGGATGGAGCGCTTGGATGTCGCCGTTGCCCAGCAAGCATCGGGCTGGGCCAAGGTGGAGTTGGTGATCAGGTCGGGTTTCGATCTGTTCGCTGAGAGACCCGACTACGTCCGCATCATGCGACGCGAGGCGCTGGACGGCGGCGCACACCTCGGTGTGGATCTCGCGGCGGTGTTGCGTCCCTATGTGGAGGAGGCCGCGCGATGGTTCTCGGCCCAGATGGATGCCGGAGTCTTCCGTAGACACGACCCCAGGCAACTGCTGATCACTGGCTACGGAGCGGTGCTGACCTACTTCAGTGATGCCCCCTTCATCGATGGTCTCATCGATCAGTCGGCGCTCCTGCCGGACAACATCGCCGAGCACTGCGACAGTGTCGTCGCCTTGTTCCGGGCGGCCCTCACGGAGGGCGACTGAGGCCCAGCCCACGGGGTGTACTGTCGGCGCCGTGGCAACACACGTCTCGGGAACCCGGACCATCGGCTACGACACCCACGGGGAGGGCGCGCCGATCCTCGTGATCCACGGCACCACGCAGTCGCGCACTGGATGGGACCAGGTGCGCGCGGCATGTTCCGCACCGTTGCAGTGGGTCACGGTGGAGATGCCCGGATCCGGGGAATCCTCGATGCCGGAGGGGCCGATCGATCTCGATCAGGTGTGCGACGACTTTGCAGACCTGATGAAAGTGCGCGGACACGAGCGGTACCACGTCGCCGGGTATTCGCTCGGCGCGGTGATGGCACTGCATCTTGCCGCCCGGCATCCGGGCGCCGTCGAGAGCGTGACCTCGGTGTGCGGTTGGGCGCGGACCGATGCGCGGATGCGTCTGACATTCGATCTGTGGCGGCGCCTCTTGTCGATCGGCACGGATCTGTTCATGCGGTACGCGCTCGTGGATGGCTACACGGCCGAAACACTCGAGGTGCTCGAGCCGATGGCAGATGCGGCGGTCCAACTCGCCGCGACGATGATCCAACCGGGATCGGATGCCCAACTCGAGCTGGATGCGAGAATCGACATCGTGGAGTCCCTCGCCAAGGTCGTGGCTCCATGCCTCGTGATCGGCGGGTTGCAGGATCGTTGGGTCGATGTCTCGAAGTCGCGCGACATCGTGTCACGGGTCGCCGGGTCACGCCTCGTGGAGATCGATGCGGGTCATCTCTTGATCGGCGAACGAGCCGACGCCGTCGCGGCGCTCATCTCCGAGCACGCACGAGTCTGAACCGTCGGCGTCCACGGTCCCCCGACTGGTCGCACGACTCTCGCGCAACGAGAGCCCGAGTATTGTGTGGGAGTGAGCGAACACTCCCGGACACTGTCCGAGGCCGAGTCCAAGGTCGTACTCCGTGAACGCGGAGTGCCTTTCGCGCCAGAACGTGTCGTGAACACGGCAGCCGAGGCGGTCGAGGCCGCCGAGGCGTTCGGCTACCCGGTCGTGGTCAAGCTCGGCGGGGCCGGGATCGCCCACAAGACCGAACGGGGACTGGTGCGACTGAGGTTGTCCGACGCGCCATCGGTGGGCACCGCCGCCCGGGAGTTGCTCGCCGCCGCCCGTGCCGACGATGGGGACGTGCACTTGTTGGTGGCCCCCATGGTCTCGGGATCGCGCGAGTTCATCGCCGGTTTGCTGGTGGATCCTCAATTCGGTCCGACCGTCATGTTCGGGGTTGGCGGGGTGTTCGCCGAGGCCGTCAAGGACGTGGTGTTCCGACCGGCTCCGCTGGAGGAGGCCGGTGCTTCCGAGATGGTCGCCTCGCTGAGGACCCAAGTCCTCCTCGGGGAGTTCCGCGGCGAGGCGCCGGTGGACAGAGGTGCACTCGTCGCATGTCTGGTCGGTCTGTCCCGGCTCGGCACCGATCGCGAGGACATCGTCTCGATAGACGTCAATCCCTTGATCGCGGACCGACACGGTCGCGTTGTCGCCGTGGACGCCCTCGTCGAGCTCGGCCGCCGCCCCGTTCGTGCGGCGCGGTCCCGTGTCGCCTACAGCGACGAGCAGTTCCGCGCATTGTTCGAGCCACGCGGTGTCCTGGTCACCGGGGTCTCGTCGCACCCGGGTAAGTTCGGCTTCGTCTCCCTGCACAACATTCTCACGGGCGGGTACGAGGGTGCGGTGCACGGCACCAACCTCCAGGGGGAGGAAGTGCTCGGCATTCGCACGGTCGCCGACATAGATGCGCTGCCCGAGGACGAGATCGACTTGGTGTTCGTCTGCACTCCGGCCAAGGCCAATCCGGATCTGCTGCGAGCGTGCGCGCGCAAGGGGATCAAGGCGGCATTCCTCACCTCTGCGGGCTACGGGGAGGCGGGCGAGGAGGGCCGGGTGCTCGAGTCCGAACTCGTGGCACTGGCCGACGAGTTGGGGATCCTCCTCGCCGGTCCGAACGGTCAGGGTGTCGTGTCGACCCCCGCGCGTTTGTGCGCACAGATCGTCGCGCCGTATCCACCCGAGGGTGCAATCGGTGTCGCGAGCCAGAGCGGCAACTTCGTGTCGAGTTTCATGAACTATTCGCGCCAGAGCGGCGTCGGCATCAGCAGGGCCGTGTCGGCGGGCAATGCCGCTGCTCTGGACGTGGCCGATCTCGTCGAGTGGTACGGCTCGGACGATCGCACGCGGGTCTCGCTCGCCTATGTGGAGGGGATCGTCGATGGGCGGGGGCTGATGGATCGGCTAGGGGCCGTGGCGTCCACCAAGCCGGTCGTGGTCGTCAAGGGTGGTGCCACGGACAACGGCGCACGTGCGGCCGCGAGCCACACCGGCGCCCTCGCCGCCGACGACGCCGTCTTCGACGGAGCCTGCCGTGCCGCGGGAGTCGCCCGAGCCGCGACCATCGAGGAGGCCTTCGACATCGCGGCGACCTTTGCGACCCAGCCCCTGCCAAGGGGCCCAAATGTGGTCGTGCTGACCACCGCTGGTGGATGGGGTGTGGTCACGAGCGACGCGATCGCCCGCGACGGGTCGCTCGTGTTGATGGAGTTGCCCGACGACCTTCGGTCGGCGATCGACGACAAACTCCCCCCGAGGTGGAGTCGCAACAATCCGGTCGACTGCGCAGGTGGCGAGACGCGCGACACCATCCCCGAGGTGATGTCGATGATCGTCCATCATCGCCTCGTGGACGCGGTGGTGTATCTCGGCATCGGAATTCAGTCGAACCAGGCCCGCCTGATGCGTGAGGGACGGTTCTACCCCGATCACGGCCTCGAACGGATCGTCGAGTACCACGAGCGCCAGGACGCACGGTTCGCCGATGCGGCCCACGAGCTGAGCCTTTCCACGGGCAAGCCGATCCTGGTCGCGACCGAATTGGCGGTGGCCGACCCCGGCAACCCTGGCGTCGCAGTGACCCGTGCGCACGGTCGGCTCTGTTACCAGAGCGGTCACCGTGCCGTGGTCGCACTCGGTCATCTCTACCGCTACGCGGTGCACGTCGGTGTGGCCCGACGCTGACCCGCGCCCGGGTCGCCGTGCATCGCGACGTCGCGGTCGCCGGGCGGACAATCCGGCTCGTGTCGTCTCAGTGGTCGGTGCCATCGGTGCCGCGGTCCTCCTGACGGGAAGTGTGCTGGCGGGGTCGGTGTCAGACAGAGTCGTGCCGGTCACGGTTGCTGTCGAGATCGATGTGCCGAGCGTGCCGGTGTTGAGTGCGCGGCGCACCCCTGTGACCCTCTCGCACATGGCGCGTGTCGGGCGCGTGGTGCGGTCGCTCGGCAGGTCCCTCGGGCGGGTTCCGGCGGGCTCGTGCGCTGTTGTCGACTGGGAGGGCGAGCGTCTGGGCGAGGTCGCACCATCGCTGGCGCTCGTGCCCGCCTCGGCGATGAAGGTCGTCACGGCGACGGTTGCGCTCGAGGTGCTCGGGGTCGACCACGTGTGGGAGACCGTGCTCCACGGCAGGATCGGGTCGGGAGGCGAAGCGCCTGGTCTCTGGCTGGTGGGAGGGGGCGATCCCGTCCTGCACACCGCTGCGTATCCCGCGACTGAGAAGTACCCGACCTTCAATGGCACCGCGCTCGAGAAACTCGCCGATGCGGTCGTCGCAGCCGGTTTGCGGCGCGTGACGGGAAACATCATCGGCGTCGACACCCGATACGACGGGGAACGATTCGTGGGGTCGTGGCCGCCGTCGTTTCAGGTCGTGGAGGCCGGCCCGCTAGGCGCCCTGATGGTCGACGACGGAGCAGTCTTTGGCGCGGCGCAGAAGCCGGATGATCCCGCACTCGCTGCCGCGGAGATGTTGCGACAGTTGCTCGCCGCCCGAGGCGTCGTGATCGATGGGGTACCCACCCACGACGTGTTGCCCGCCGATGCGCCGGCGATCCTGAGTGTGAAATCCCTCCCGTTGACAGCAGTCCTCCAGGAGATGCTCGTCAACTCCGACAACAACGCGGCCGAATTGATCCTGAAGGAGATCGGGTTCGAGGGCAAGGGGATCGGGTCCACCCTTGCGGGTACCGAGGTCGTCGGGGCGACGATGGAGAAGTGGGGGCTCGCCAGGGACTTCGTGGTCGCCGATGGTTCGGGGTTGTCGTCGGAAAACAGGGTTCCATGCTCGACGTTCGCCGGGCTTCTGGAGCGTTTCGGTGCCGAACTCGGGGGGCTGTTTCCTGTTGCCGCCGAGACGGGAACGCTGCGGGACATCTTCGAGGGTGAATCGGTGGCTGGGCGGCTGACCGCCAAGACCGGGACGTTGTCGGGCGTGAAGTCCCTCGTGGGATTCGTCCCCGTCGAGGAGGGCGATCCAGTGCGCTTCGTGCTGGTGCTCAACGCGCCGCGCGCCGATGAACGCGGTGCCTACCGCCCGGTCTGGTACGCGGTCGCCGAATCGATCGCACTCGCACGTTCAACGCCCAGAGCGGATCAACTGGCCCCATGAGAGGCACGAGCGAATGGCCGGTCTTCCCGCTCGGAGCCGCATTCTTACCGGGTGACCGGGTTGATCTCACGCTGTTCGAGCCGAGATACCTGCAGATGATCACGTCCGTCCTCGTGGGGGATGGTCTGTTTGCGACCGTTCTCATCTCGGAAGGGAGCGAAGTCGGAGGAGCGGACCGTCGGTTCGACCATGGAACGGTGGTCGAGGTGGTGCGAGCGCACGACGTTGGCGGCCGGGTGGTGGTCCAGGGCAGGGCCACCGGCTGTTGGCGGGCTGTCTCGTGGTTGCCGGACGACCCGTTTCCGCGGGCCGTCGGAGCGCCTCGGCTCCCCGACGCCGTCGAGGGTCGTGCGCGATTTGATGTCGCATCCTCGCTGTCACTCTTGGCGCAATCAGTCGTGTCACTCAGATTCTCCTTGACCGGCGACCACGAAATTGCTGCGGAACCTGCCCTGTCCGAGATCGCCGCGGGGCGCTGGTGGGACGACCGAGTGTCCTCGGACGACCTCTGGGGGCGATTTTGGACGGTGGCCCGCGCCCTACCGTGCGGGCCCCTCGATCGGCATTCGCTCCTGCTGGACGGGGATCTGCCCGAGAGGGTCCGGCGCTTGCGGTCCGTCGTCGAGCACGTCGGGGAGCTGATTCGGTTCCGACTGGACCCCCCGTAGCCTTGGTTCTCCATGGAGAGGTCTGAACCCGCTTCCGCACCCGTGTCGGGGGTCGACCGTGTCTCGGACATCGTCGAGAGCGTGAAGCAGTACGCCCGTCAAGAGACCGTCGAGCCGATCCGTGGCGCGGCGCGATGGGTGGCTGTGGGGACCGTGGCCTCGTTGAGCCTCGGGATCGCCATGCTGTATCTGGCGCTCGGAATCCTGCGTTTGAGCCAGGACCTGGGTGGCGGTGCTCTCGATGGTTCGTGGTCCTTCGTCCACTACGTGATCACTGGAATCGTTCTGGCCGGTGTGGCCGGTCTCGCTGCATCACGGATCGGCGGCAGAAGTCTCTCGCGAGGCGGCGCGCAATGACCGGGGGGAGATCCGGCGGCGACAGGATCACCCGCGACGATCTGGAGGCGAAATTCCGGGCACTGCAGAGTGATATTCACGGGCGTGCGACCGACAAGAAGCAGACCCTGGTGACGGTGGGATCCTCGGTGTCGGCTGCCGTGGTGATCATTGCGTACCTCCTGGGTCGTCGCAGCGGCCGACGTCGCGGATCCCGCGTCGAGTTCCGTCGGTTCTGAACGGGTCGCTGTGATCGTGCTGCGCTGGATCGCGCGTCGTATCTGGAACTCCCAGGTCGGCAAGTACCGGTTGGTGTCGCGCATCGCCACCGCGTTCGCGGTGGTGCGGTGGATCCAGCGTCGGCGCACCGGGACGGTGGGTTCTGTCCAGTTGGCGCGGGGGGAACGGCTGGTCGTCGGTGTGGAGAACGCCAGCGCACGCGTGGACAAGGTCCCGGGGCGTTGAGCG
>Ga0194115_10000075_pt1 | contig 146719 bp, 187 predicted proteins | sample TA2MahsurfametaG_3_FD_148656 | JGI IMG/M metagenome (GOLD analysis project Ga0194115, IMG submission 148656) | Freshwater microbial communities from Lake Tanganyika, Tanzania - TA2015002 Mahale S4 surface | ecosystem: Environmental > Aquatic > Freshwater > Lake | place: Tanzania: Lake... | reverse complement strand
ATAAGTGATATCGTTGAATCATCTAAAACGGGAGTAGCAACGCCTCCTCCTGTTGTGCTTGTGTCATATTTTACACTATTACTAAAAAGATAACTCATATTATTCTCCATCCATTTCTATATATAAGGTCAACTACTCCATTGTCTATATCTATTATAGCAGAGCTGACATTGTCTATTGTATCTGATATATCATATGGAAGTATTTCTATATACATAGATGGGCCACTTGCGTTTCCAGATTCATCCTTAATTACAACCATTTTACCTTCATCTGGACTCTCTGGTAAAGTTATTGTAACTATACCGGCGTAATTAACGCCAACATAATAATCGGTTGATATCATAGAGTAAGAAGATGTGGTAACGGAAACAGTATTTCCTTTTATTGATCCAAAGTAAGGATTTATAGTTGGCTGCATCCACTGATAGCTACTGCCATCATAAACATATATGTATTCATCTCCTGTTACAGAATCCATCCAGCGATCACCAATATTTGGATTTGATGGAGGAGAAGTCCTATAGTAAAATTGAGTCTTTAAATTTAATATTGTTTGCAAACCATTTATATTAGAAATGGAATGACTGTGAGGAGTTGTATAGACATTTACCCAATATTTATCATCTCCATCATTGATGAGAACATATTCAATTCCTGTGGATGTATTAAACCATCTATCGCCAGCTTTATATGAATTTACAGAAGGTGCGGTTTCTGATGCAATAAATACAACACCTCCTGAACCAATTTGAGAACAAACCCATCCAGGTATGCTTAGTTTGTAAACCCACTTACGACCATCAATTGATACCTCTTGATTATTTGATGGAGACCTTGGAAATGATGTAATTGGTATTGCCATAAATTTACTCAAGATATACTATCACCAGGATAATCTCCAGAAAGATCAAACCACTGATACGCATCTGGGTTTTCTGAAACCTTTAAATATATAAACTCGTTCATATTATTTGTATTCAACCACCTATCGCCCAATTTTGCATTGGTGGGTGCAGTATCTTGTTGAAAAAATCTTATTGCTGATGGATCAGGCTTACCAGCAGAAAATCCTATTAATGGCATAATTAAATTATTCTATATTTTGTTTTATAAACCTGTAAAACTATGTTAGTTTATTATTTTAAAGATTATGTCGAAAGAGGTATTACGAGTCAAGGCAAAGACTCAACATCTAAGTTTTCTTGGGCGCTTGGCACGGCCCGTGGACGAAAGTCTCAAATGCCTAGTAGCACGTTTCTGAACGTGGAGAAAAGGTCGTCAAGGTAGAACCGGAACTGATCTGATCATCAGAATGGAGAGAATCTCTAGCCAAAAGAGATCCATGCCTGCTCGGGCAAATGACTCAAAATTTATTAAAACGAAAACCCCCGAAGAAATTAATTTATAAAATCTAAAAACAAAAATATAAAATATGAGCAATTCTAGGAATAGATGGGCGCTTGTCCTTTACTTGAAAAAGTCCTAGTCTTATAGTAAAGTGGCGGTTCGTTTTCCTGGGACGATATTACGCCTTCAGATAATGATGGTTAAGAAAAAAATGATTAAATAATTTTCAAATATGCTTGATGGCCCGAAAGGGACATCAACATGCGAACGAAGTGAGCTAAATAAAAAGAGAAAATCAAATCTTATCTTTTTCTATTTCAAGATCAACAAGAGAACCATTCCCATAATTTGAACTAACATGAGATATAAGAGTTTGACTATGAGAAGTGGTTATAAACTGAACATTTGGAAAAACTGAAACAAGTTTATCAACAAGAACTGGGTGTCTCTTGAAATAAATATGCATTTCGATATTATCAATTAAACAAATTTTGGGATTAGTAAAAGTGATCTTATCACAAAGAGAACGAAGTAATGTAGCTATTTTCTTCTCTCCATCACTCATTCTTTTGTAATGAACAGTAACATCATTCTTTTGTATTGTAAAATCAAGAAAAAAAGAAACTTCAGTTTCCATATCAAAAGTTGAAATAAATTTATCTAATTTGCAAGGCAAGTTGTATGTTGCATTAGCCAATTCTATAAATTTGTCAGAACATTCAGAATTAATCTGAAACTTACCCATATTTATTGGATGATCTGCATCTGTAAAGATACACCATCCATCCTGGTCTGAATTATAATGAGGCAAATCAGTTGAAACAACTGAATCATTAACTTCTGTTTTATAATACTTGTTTTCATCAGTAGAAAAAAAAGTACCAATCATTTTAAGTTTATTTTTTGTTTTATTGTATTTAAAATATGTTGGATCATAATTTGTATCAAATGTAAGTTTTCTGAAAAACAAGTCACTGTTTCTACCAAAAAACTGACTTGGATGTGATAGTATTCTAACTGCTTGTAAAAAAGTAGACTTACCAAATCCGTTAGGACCAAAAAATACAGTAAATGGTCTGAACTTCTCGCTTTGGTCGAAAAAGTCAAGAGAGAACTTTTTGTACCCACAGAAATTTTCTAAATAAATACTTTTGAGGTAAATCATGAAAAACACATCCCAGACAGACAGTAGTTTAGACTTTTTTTCGACTTTAGATAAAATATTAATTGGAACAGAGATTATTGATGAAATATCAAGACTTGAGTACAATACTGAAAACTACACTGTTGATTTCTCAATCAAAGAGGGAAAAATGGTTTGTTCTAAAAACTGGAACACATGTATAAAGTTTGATGTAACAAATTCTCCTAACCTTAGAAAAATAATAAACTTTCTTAGTTCAGATGATACATACGTTTCTCCAGACACAATTACAAATTTTGATAGATTCAGAAACCAAATAGGTCAAACAATATGTGAAAGTTTTAATAAAGAACTCGTTTCAATTATTGTAAACAATGTATTTGGAATTAAATATGACAATAAGCTACCAATGAAATGTGTAGAAATAGATATTTCAGACAAGCCAGAAATAGACTATTTGCTAGTTGTTTCAAAAATGACACCACCTGGTGTACAAACAGACCCAGTGACTGAAGAATTATTCAAAATACATTTAGAGACCAATCGTGATCCTAATGAAATTATTGAAGAATTTAAGAAAAAGGAAGATCCAAGGTTTAAATATGTCAAATCTTGTGAAAAAAGAAAACATTTTTTTGAATTTTCAATATATTTAATGATTGATTATTCAAAAATGTAGAAGGTAAAATATTAAAATCATGTAAAAAGTAAGTTACAGGAGAATTTACATGGTTTATTTAGTATCAACTTCTTATAATCATAAAAAACCTTCTTTATTTAAAGAAGCTGCCGAATACCAAGGCAAAAAAGTACCAATTGGTAAAATAATGAAGGGTGACGTTAAGAAATTCAAAGTATACGTCATTAATCCCAAAACAAAAAAAGTTAAAAAGGTAAATTTCGGACACGGTGGATCGAGTGCCAGAGCAAAAGGCGAAAAAACGCTATCCATCAAGAGAAACAAGCCAAATAGACAAAAAAGTTTTTTGGCTCGTCACAATTGCGACTCCAAAAAGGACAAGACTTCTGCGGGATACTGGAGCTGTAGAGCTTGGCGTAAGGGAACAAAATTACCATAAAAAAAGGAGAAAAAATGGATAAATATGAGATTGAAAACGGTCAATGGAAAGTTAAAACAGCTCAAGAAGCACCACAGTACGAAGATGCTGGATGGTTTTCTACTAATGATACTGCACTTAGAAGTTTGAATCTTGACAGAGCAAAACAGATATTTACTCTTGTATACGGAGATGGGTCTAGCACAAACGGACAATGGGTTCAGTATTTAAAGAATTCAATTCAAGCCTTTCAGTATCTTGACGCTGATTATGCGCCAAACATGCAAGCCCTGATTGAAGATCTTGAAGAAGTAAGAGAGATTAATTTAAATAATTTAAGAGCAATGGAAAGAGAAAAAGCTCCTGGACAATTTGACATGGGAACTTTTGATCCAAGCGGAGGCAAAAAAGGACCGTCTAAACCGGGTGCAGCTCGTCAATCTAGTGGAAGATCACAAAGGACTCCATCTTTTTAATTAATAAATAGGGAATTAATATGAAATTTAATCTTAAAAAACAAGCTCAGTTACAAAATGAATCTGATGCAATTAAAAACCTTATAGGAGGTTTTTCTGATTTTAAAACAGCTCAAACTCCTCCTTCTTCCCCACAGGCACCTGCTGCTGCTGCAAATTCTGCAGCACAAAGTGCATCTACTGGTGGTGGAGCTACTGGTGGTGGAGCTGCTGGTGGCGGAGCTGCTGGTGGCGGAGCTGCTGGTGGCGGAGCTGCTGGTGGCGGAGCTTCTGGTGGCGGAGCTTCTGGTGGCGGAGCTACTGGTGGTGGAGCTGCGTCTTCCCCAGCAGCACAAGGTGGTACAGCCCCAGCAGCACAGCAAGTGCAACAAGAGTCTAGCCAGGTAGGAGTAGTCAAATCCATACCAAATGGAGGCATATTTGAGGTTACAGCAAAAGCAGATTATATGGTAGCTCTTCTTATTGGTTCCAATGTTCCACAGATGTCGCCAAGAAGAGGTGGAGCTGCAGTAACTGAACCAGCAAATGAAGAAGAAATGCAGTTTATATTACCATACGCTTATAGCGGAAGAACAGTAGTAGCAACTTCTGCTGAATCAAAAATGAAAGAATCATATAGGGTTTCTTCTGCAAATTTTAGACTTAAGCAAGAGGTCTTTGAAAACGATGAGGGAGAGCAGGAGACATATGGTCCAACACCAGCCTTAGCTCCAGCATATATTGTTTATGGACCAACTGCCCTTACAAATCTTGCAAATGATGGTGGTTCTGATGAGAATGAGGGCAAAGTTGGTTTTTACATTTACACCCCCGTAATTAAGGATGGGTACGGATGGTTTGAAATGGATCTTATGACACAAGAAGGACAGGCGCTTATGGGAAAACTACAAGCACCTAAATCCGTTTCAGCCTCTCCTGCCCCAGCAGCAGCCGCTCCTGCAGCCGCTCCTGCAGCCGCTCCTGCCACAGCAGAAGAAGGACCTGGTCCAGGTCCTGATGCGCCATAGGGAGCAGAAACAGTTTACCCAGCAAGGGGAAATCCTTATTCTAGAATAAGGCCAACACCAGCTCCAGGTACAGATGCCTCTCTTACTCCAGCACAACTAGCTGAAAGGCAAAAACAAAGAGGCTTCTGATAAAATAGTAAAAACAAATAAAAAAGACGGCCTAAAAACCGTCTTTTTTTATTTGTTTTAATACTATTAGTTAAAGAATTGATTATTTCTAGAGAAATTAGAATTTGTTCTTCCTCTATTTCTTGCTGCAGCTTGGTCAACTCTTGACATCCTGGAATCTCTTTCTCTATTTCTAGATTCATTTAAACTTGTTCTATCAGAAGATAGCTCTGTTTGTCTTGCCATGTTTTCTCTTCTTTTTGCATGGGCTTCATCAATTTTTGATTGACGCTCTTGTTCGTTTCTGCTTTTTATGTTTGCCTTTCTTGAATGATAAGCCATTATTGCATTAATAAAAAAAGAATGTACTTTTTCATTCGAATCAAGTATTCCATACATGCTTCTTAAATATTCCGAGACGCCTTCTAAATGATGATCTGAATCATCAAATCCCTTTGGACTTGGAGATCTATTAATGATGTTGTCTATTGCCTCTTTCACCTGAACATATGTTGCTCCAGATTCCAATATTGCGTCTCCGTCTCCATTTGCTATAAATCTATAAAGATTTTTTACTGCATCTTTGTGTTTTTTATTTTCATTTTCTCTATGAGACATAGCCTCTTCGTATGTTTTAAATTCAGGTAAGCCATTTTCTCTTCTTTGTTGATTTACTCTTTCTAAAGAGTACGCCTGAGACTGTGTTGTTGATTCTCTTTGCTGATTATCTCTTTGCTCTTGAAGATTTTTTTGCCTTTCATTATGTATTTCTGTCATTAATACATTCATTGATGGATCTGCTCTCAATGTGGCTATCGATCTATTTGACATAAATACACCCTGGTTTATTTGTCCAGATATATATTGTCCAATTAATCTTATTACTTCTATTTTTTCATTTTGTGGCAGTGCAGATTTTTCTATTAATGTCTGTACTTTTGAAATTAAGTCTTGGTTTGATTGAGATTTTTTAATCATTTTATAAATTCCTTAAATATAACTTATACAGAATAATACAAATTATTAAATTTAAAACCTTTTATAAAGCGACATATAAGAGGATCTTTTAATTTTAAATTTTATATATAGGTATGCTTAAACGCGCTTTTAGCTTGAAAGATTTTGTAAACAAAGTAACTGGTTCATACTCCTTAAAAGAGGTATGCACTGATGAATTTATAGAAAATTTACTCTGTATCCATGAAAGATTCATTACTCATGCAGATATGTTTATGAATATTAAAGACAAGCATTTTTCTATGCAACAAAATATGATAATATTTGATTTAAAAAAATCTGCACTTTCATACACGGAACAAGAACTTAGATTTTTGTGTGGTAAGTTTTCGCTTCTGATTAACGAATGCAATAAAAATAGATCCTCAAGAAATGTTCCCTCTCATTTACCAAAAATGAGAAAAATACAAACAACAAAATGTCATCCATATGATATAGAAGTTGAAATAAATCAATTAAACTCCAGATGGAATGAAGTAAATATATGTAAAGATATAATTAAAAACATAGAAAGTGATTTTTTTAATATTTTAAAATCACACGACTCATCTTTTGATTCAATATTTAAGAATCTGAAAAATTCGTGCTATCAAATAATAAAGGTAGATAGATAAAATGGATTGCTTTGATCTGGCTTGGTTTAATTCAAGTGTAAACTCATATAAAGACAAAATTTCCTCATTAGCAGGCGGGGCTGTTGGATATATAGTAAAAGAAAATCCAACACTAGAGGCAACAACAAAACTTCTTGGCTTGGTTTCCTCTATTGCTCAAAGAGGAACAGCAGCAGTTACTCAGGGTGTTTCTGTAGGTAAAGATCAGATGACAAGGCTTGAAGATGACAACTCTCATGTCAATCAGCTCGTTAGTTCAATGAAATCTGTTAATAACAGAGTAATTCTTGATATCAAGGCAATAATTAGTATGAGTAAAAGTAAACCTATATATTTAGAGTCTCTTCCAGACCCATATAAAAAGTTTTTCATAGAATATTATAAAAAATTTACATCAGGAACAAGTGGATCAAATGTGGTTATATCAGATCGGGACGCAGCAGATATGTTTAATAGACATTTTGTTGCAGTAAGGGATCCAGGGACCTACTGGACTGTCGATAAAATTCTACAAGACGGTCCAAAAATTATAATGACACATTGCAGATCTTCAATAACACAATTACAAGCAGAAAATAAAATATATAAATATATGTCCATACCATCTTCACAAGTTATTTCTAAAAATTGGATTGAAAATATTCAATCAAAATGTGCAAATATACACGGTCCACTAATGCCAGGAATACAGCCAATACAAAATCTATATGGATTGGTGCCATGATTGAAAATAATAAAGATACACAAAGTATGCTAATTCAATCTGTGAAAAATTCAGAATCAGCTATAGCTTTGAGCAATTTTATACTTCAAAGAAATGAAGATATTCAAGAAAAGCTACTTAGCTATATAATAAAGTCATCTAAGGTTTCCGAAAGACTAAAAGTAATAGATTCCTATATTTCAGAAGTATATAAAGATGATATTTTCATGAAAAGCTTAATAAGAAGAGCTATATCAGATCTTGAAGACAAAGACACCATTAAAGATGCTGTTGCCTTAAAAGATTTAGTAAAAACTGTATCAAAAATATCATCTGGAATAAAAGAATTTAGAGGCGATCCAGACTTGTGGTATGATTTAAAAGATCAATTGGTTTCAATTAAGATCTGCTGACCACGGACTGTTAAATCCTCCCAAAAAACTCCAAGTCATTTTTTTATTAGAATATTTTGAATTTTCTAGTTCAGATATTGGAATGTCAATATCAATGAATCTACACCATTTATCACCATATCTTGTTGTTACAACACCTATAAACTCAGATACTGCCTTAAGGGTTAAAGGTATTTCGATGTAATTTTCTTCTAAAAATTTATCAATACTAATTCCGTATTGGTCTTGAGCTAGTCCATAAATCTCTCGTAAATAATTTAATTTAATAACATCTCCTGCATTTGTATCCCTTGTCAATTGTCTTACAGATGAAGATGCACTTTTTTTATACATAACAACCTTACTACTGTCAAAGTTTATAGCAGAATTATTTATGTCAATTATTGTTTTATTAAATAATACCATAGATTTATAATCATACTTCAATATTTTTGAAAGAAGCACTAAATGCAATCTAAATTCTCCTGAATATATCATGGTATTATAATAACCTCATAAAAATATTCTGACATGTAATTTGAATTTAATATTTGTCTATATCTTATATACAATTCCTCTCCGGATAGACTGTATCGATAAGTTGATGGTCTTGATACTGAAACTCTTCTTCCTACAAGACCAGAAAATATTCCTCTTTGCTCAAAATTTTCCATAGACCCAGATGTTTTTTCATATTTCCAAAAAGAAGTGTCTTCATATGATTTAAAATTGAATACTATTTGATCAAAATCTTCATCTAAAGATCCATCAATTTCAAAATGTATATATCCCGCGTCTCCATCCATTTCTTGAACAAATATATCAAGGTATATATTCTTGTCAACTTTTAGATTTTGTATTTCATTTCCAATAATCATTGCCTCTCCGTTGGTCATCATTTTTACTATAGATCTTGAAACATAAAGGTTATTTGCTTTCAAAAAATCTCTAAATGTTATGTCATCTATAGCATTAATCTGCATATTTATTTGCTGGCTAAATCCCTGGAACGCGTCAAATGTTCCTGAAAAAGTATTTTTTCTATTTTCAATAAAATATTTACTATTTAAATTATAAGAACTTTTACTTAAATCAATTTTCATATCAAGATCATTTGATCTCAAATTTCTTTCATGAAGAAGAGAAGAATATTTTCCTTCAGATATAATATAAGCTGCAGATTTTGAAAGATTTGATTCAGTATCTAACCATAATTCTTTTGCACTTGCTTTTTCTTGATCAATCGAATTTTCTATATATGCTTTTAGTAATGGATCCCCTATCATCACAAAAGAATCATGCAAGTATGGTTTGCTATATAGAAATGCCTCTCCTACAGTTCTACCTGAATATAAGGCATCCATAAAAGAATATGGATTCGGTACCATGTGATTTTCTAAAGCACCTGTAGAATATGGATCGTAAGGATCATTTATTTTCAATTCACTTTCTAAAAATGCAGAATCTCCTATATTCCCTGCGACACATGCATATCCTCTGTTTATTGCAGCCAAACACGCATTGTCTGAAGATTCTATTCTTAATGATGTCATTGACCTGTTATCATATGACATGAACACTACTCTATTTGTGGAAGTTGGAGAAAAATAACTTTCATTTGCAATCAAATCTCCCCATCCCCAAAATATTGAATCATTTACAAGCAAAGAAAAAGATGGTTCAATATTTGAGTTTCTGTTTTTTGCTGTTTTTCTTACATCAATATTAAATTTGTTTTTAGCTGTATTGTCAAATGCATCAACTATATCAAAATAAATTTCATCATTTGGATATGAAGAAAGCGTGTGATATTTATCTAAATAAAAACTGCCATTTATGATAACTCCGTCTTTGTTTGATTTGATTTTATTAATTAATATTTTCATCTGTATTACATTCTTTACATCTAAAGAAAAACATACAGGTATTTTACTGAGATTTAAGTCAAACTTTAAAAAATTGCTTGTGGTATATGATGTATTTCTTTTTGGAGTTCCATCAAATGGTATTTTTCTTCCAGAAATTACAGAAGAGCAAGAATATACTCTTTGGTTGTGTATAAATCCAGATGGTACCCTATACCCAAGAAGCACACATGTATAATTATTTATATCTATAAGATTATTTATTACATCTAGAAGATTTTGTTTAAAATCTTCATATGTTTGGTATCTGTCTGACGTTGGAGTGTCAATGCCATAAAGATTGGCAGGAGGTACTCTCCTGATCTTTATGTACTGAGTCATGAAATCAAGACTTGCTGGTTCTCCGGAATTATATATTACTAGAGTTTTATCTGGCGTTATTGGCATCAGGTCGATCCAGTTGACCCAAATCCTCCCTCGCCTCTGCTTGTCTCATTAAGCTCTCTGGTCTCTACAAAATAAAATTCGTTAGAGTATCTAAACGGGATTATTTGGGCTATCCTCTCTCCCTTACAATACAAAGAAATTTCGTTTCTATCCTTTACCTGTTTTGTTGGCCTAAAAACAATTTTTAACTCACCTCTATATCCATTATCAATTATTCCAACGCTGTTGGCCAACAATATATCCTTATTTCTTATGCTACTTCTTGGATATATCATAGTAAAAGTATATGGCATGGGCTCTATGTGTATGCCTGTCCCATATTCAATATATTTTATAAAACCATCTTTGTCGTAAGATATATTCCCATCGTCTACAGACCATAAATCAAAACCTGCATCATTTTCATTTGCCTTGGATGGCAATCTTGCATCTTCGTGACTTCTTTTATACTTTATCATATGCATCTTTTCTCCTTATCCACATTTTGACCATCCGCAAGACTTGCACATTATGCATCCTTCCTGTCTTACAAGGGCACATTTATCTTTAGTTTCGCAACTAGAGCAAGTTTCTCCACTAACTTCAGCTCCATCTGGAATATATTTCTTTAAAGCTCTTGCTATACTTTTTGAGAAACCATGCATTGAACCTTCAACCTTTTCAAGCTGATGAACAATAAACTGAACATTAGCACCATGCCTTAAGGCTGTTGATATTATTCTAGTTAAAGCTGCTTCCTCTTCAGTTAGTTTATCTCCTATCTTTTTAATCTTCATAGAATTATCGCTAGAATCACTCAAATCAGCTCTGTAGTGACCTCTAGATTCCTTAGTAAGAGTCCCAGATACAAAACTTTTAGATATTAATAGATCATCGTTTTCATCAGAAATATGATTCATACTTGCAAATACTTCGTAAGGCTTTTCTTTCATTTTTCCAACTATTACAAAATATTGTTTACCCTTAACCACGCAATGATGAACATCGCATGATAATGTTTCAGGTCTTTTGGGTGCTTTTGTTATTAAAATTTCATCTTCTGGATTTTTCTTTGATTCAGAAACAAGAACTCCTGTTCTACAACCATCTCTGTATATGGTTATACCTTTGCACCCGCTTTTCCATGCAGTCCTATATATTTCATCAACAGATGAAATAGAAACGTCACTTGGAAGGTTTAAGGTACTAGAAATTGCGTGATCAAGGTGCTTTTGAGCCACAGATTGCAAATGCACTCTCTTTCTCCAGTCTAGCTCTGGAGCAGTAGAGCCACTCCATGGACTCTTTCTAAGATCTTTTTCACCAGTTATTTCCATCCACATTTTTACTTTTGGTGGATATATCTTAAATTCCATCCAGTGATCTCCATTTTGATCAACAAAATCAGATCTAAATCCAACATCTCCTGGATTTCCTTTCTTTCTTCTGATATATGGATCAATCATAAATTGAGGCTCAATTCCACTAGATGTTTGAGTTAATATTGAAACAGAACCAGCTGGAGCAGTTGTTAGAAGTGCTATATTTCTTCTTCCATACTTTTTCATATCTTCATAAAGAGATGGATCTTCATTTTTTATTCTACCTAAAAATGGATTATCTTTTTCCTTTTTCCAATCCCACACAGGAAATGCACCTATCTCTTTTGCCATTTTTACGCTGCTTCTATATGCAGAAAGCTTAAGATTTTTGTATATATCCTCAGTCATCGCTATACCATCTTCGCTGGCATACTGAAGACCAAGTGCAGCGAGAGCATCTCCTATTGCCGTTGCTCCAGTACCAGTTCTGCGACCATTTAATGCAACTTCTTTTATTTTTTTCCAAAGAGAAACTTCTCTTTGCTTTGTTTCTTTTGGTTCTGGATCAGATGATATCTTTTCTATGATTCTTTCAATACATTCTATCTCGAGGTCTACCAAGTCATCCATCAACCTTTGACACAACTCTGCGTCCTTATTGAACTTTTCAAAATTAAATTTAGCTTTCTTTGTAAATGGATTTTCTACATATCCAAATGCATTAAGAAGCATCAACCTGCAACTATCAAATGCAGATAGCGGTATTTCAGAACATGGATTGGTGCTAATTGTTTTGTACCCACAATCAGAATAGCAGTCTGCTGGACTTTCTTTTATTATGTTATCCCAGAATAGAAGACCAGGCTCTGCCATATGATGAGCATTTTCAACAATAATATTCCATATTGATCTTGCATTTACTTTTCTTGATATTATTGGAGAAGAAGACTCAATTGGCCATCTTTGCTCGTATTTTTCGTCTTTATCAACAGCGCTTAAAAATTCATCCGTCAATCTAATGGAAATATTTGCACCAGTAACTTTTGTTAAATCTCTCTTTACTTTAGAGAACTCTAATATATCTGGATGATGAACATTTAGCGTTACCATAAGAGCTCCCCTTCTACCAGCCTGACCAACTTCTCTTATTGAATTTGAGTACCTTTCAGCAAATGATACAACACCAGTACTTGTTCTTGCAGCATTTTTTGTTGGTGCTCCTGATGGTCTCAAATGTGATATGTCTATACCGACACCACCTCTTCTTTTACTTATCTGAACTAAATTTTCATCAGCTTCCATGATAGAGCCATATGCATCTAGAGGAGATTCAACAACATAACAATTGCTTAATGATATGAATTGATACCTATTCCCAATTCCATACATTGGAGAACCTTGTGGAACTATTCTGTCAAAACCTTTTAGCAAATCATATATTTCATTTTCCGATAACGGAGACTTAAATTTTTTATTTTCTATTCTTGCAAATTCTCTTGCAATTCTTCTGTGCATATCATCTGGTGTTGATTCAACCAGATCCATATTCTCATTTCTTAGTGCATATTTATCAATAAATACCTTTGCTGCCAATTCATCTCCATTAAAGTATTTGATACTTTCATCAAGAGCTTCTTGATATGTAAAAGTTTTGTTGTTATTCATAATTTTTTCTCTTTCTGTTTCTAGGCAAATAGACATATTGTCTCCTTTTAGTCTAACGGATTACTATTTTGAAAGGCGCAAACCTTTGTTTAAATTACCTTCTTTTTATAGTGGAATTATCGACTTTGTTTTGAGTTTTTTAAGCTATCAAGTATAGTAGAATTCAATATATCTTTTTTTGAAATATCACAAAACTTGTCAGCATATTCGTTATATTTTTTTACAGAATCGCACAGGATAACCATATCATCTGGGAATTCTTTTTTAATCCATTCTATTCCCTTTTTGCAGTTTTCTATTGTATTGGGTCCCCAAAATTTATTTATACCATAGAAATCGGTTTTACCATCTTTTATTTCACAATCCATTCCTATACAAATAATAGGGTAGCATCCCATCGCGACAGCAAACTGAACAGCTAGAGGACCCGAACTTCCACTTCCAAAAAGTTCACTACAGTCTTCTGTTTTTTTGAAATTTCCACCCTTAATAGAAAAATGATAAAAACAATTATTTGGATCAGAGTATGAAGTGCAAACCTTCCAGCATTTTGTTGTTTGTATTGTTGATTTTTCAGTTTTCCAAAAACTTACATCTTGCCACATTCCTATTATTGAATTGAACTTGAACATTGATCTGTTTATGGATATAGACAGATTATTTTCAATAGCATTTAGATTTAAATCATTTATAAAAGGAGAGCTTCCAACCACAAAGCATGGAACTCCTGGAAAAATTCTATTAAAAAATGAACATTTTTTTGATCCAGTTTTTCTAGATCCTATTCCAGATTTCATATTTATTATTTTATAAAATTCTTCCAGCTATCTGGTATTGAGAAATTTGATGGAAGAGTATTAAATATGTTCCATTTTGGCATACATGGCCTCATAGGTAAATTAATACCAAATTCTTCTGGAGTTCTATTTCTTTTTAGATTATTTATTTCAAAGCTGGCTGCAACACAATTTTCCCAGCTTAGTAGCCCGCCTCTGCTTTTTGGGAACACGTGATCTATTGTAGCCTCTTTTGAGGAAAGCTTTTTACCCGTGTACTGACACACATAATTATCTCTTTTGAGAATATTTTTCTTTGTTGGATACGGTCTAAATGTTGGAATTTTTCCGTAATAACAAGAAACTATTATTTCTGGAACTGGGAAAGCACCTCTTGTTGTACTTATGGTTTTTGAATACCTGTCATATTCAAACCATTCGTCTACCCCCATTAGTTGAAAATTAGCAGTATCAAGAAATTTTGCTCTTTCCGCACAAACTTTTGTTACAGCGTGAAATACATTGCAAAATCCCACAGGATGCCAATTACAATTGAGAATTAATACTATGTGTTTTTCTATCTGCATTTTAGTTTATATTTTGAATATTTCTAAATCAGATGGCCTCTCCTGAAAGTGCTTACGCAGCTTCTTTAATATATTACTATGAATTGGACATATTCTACTTTCTGCAATTCCAAGTATATTTGCAGTATCTTTTAGAGTTCTATTTTCATAATAGACAAGCCATATTATCTTAGACTCATCTTCATTAAAGTTTTTTCTAATAAAGTTATTGAAGAAATCTATTTTTACTGTATCTGCTTCCGGGTTTCCTTTTTTGTCAACATGGTAGAAATTCACTTCATTATCATCATTATTAGATACATTTCCATTCATGGAATATATCCAAACTTCTCCATTTTCGCTTAAAAACTTCTCTATATCTGCCTTGTCTTTTGGCTCCGCTAAAGAAATTATTTCGTCTCTTGTTGGCTTTATTCCATTAGCAGAAACAAACTTCTCTCTTAGCTTTTCAAGCTTCGTCATCCTTTGCCTTGTTAAGCGAGGCAGCCAGTCTGCCTTCCTCATTTCATCATACATGCTTCCAAAAAGTCTGTATGTTGCAAATGTCTCAAACTTTATATCTTTACCGGAATCAAACTTCATTATCGCATCAAGCAAACCAAGACTTCCAAAGCTTCTAAGATCTTCCTTGTCAACTTCTGGATGCTTTCTGTGCATTAAGTCAGAAAGCTTAATTACAAGATGAAAATTTTCGGTTGCTATTTCATTTCTGAGCTTTATAAACTCAGGGTCCTTAAAATTATTACGGTCTCTTAGTGTTTGAAACTTTTGCCATTTGTCTTTTGTTGTTGGTTCTGTTTTTGCTTTGTTCATAATATTCCTCGTGTATTATAGTATACAGGCGCTCATTCACAGAATAATTTATTCTGATGAGTCCAATGTATTTAAAAGATCTATAATAAACCAGGAAAGTCCAGAAGTTGCAAATCCACTCAATGGCCACATGAAATACGACTTATCAATCAAAAAATATATAAAACAATCAGTGAGCAAAGCGGCCCAGAAAGAAAAACATACTACGCAAAAAGCAACTTTTTTAAGTTTTTCATATCTAAATATTCCTAATACTTTCAAAAAAATATTATGAAAAAATGATACTGGAAACTCTTCTCTTTTTTCAGTAAAAAGTAGAGCCAGTCCAAATGCGCTCACCAGTGATATCCAAAACATTTTATCTCCTATTTAAATCTATTACATATCTAAATGAAGTTATCCAATCAAATATTGTTTCATATCCTTTGATTTCTTTAACATCTTTGATAACTACTATATCGTCATCCGGATACAATACAAACTCATGAAATATTTTATGATTTAATAACATATAAGATATTTTGAATCCCTTTTCATCCAGGTCTCCAAAATATGTTATATCATACTTTAAATAATCACTCACATGTCTTAATTAAGATAGACAACAGCTAAAACCTTGTTAGTTCTGCCCATGAAACTGAAAAATGCGGAGCTATTATCTTACCTATCGCATCTGCATATTCCCGAACTTCCCATTGAGCATGGGGGTCGATTCTTTGCTTAAAAACACGAGCATAAGCGGCTAAAGAACCCGTCCAGTACCATTCGGTGTATGTACCCTGAGGTAATGCAAAACGAGCCTGCTCTGGGGCTATACCAGCCTCTATGAGCCAGTTGTAGGTCTTTAGGGCATCGCTAGCCATCCCAAAGTACATGATCTCAGCAGCCTCTAGCGTGGTTGTATTGGTAAGGAAGTCTTCTGACCCCTGCTTAGCCCCAGTTGTTGGCTTAGAGCGCCACATTGGAATATAAATTTCTGGTTCTTCTGTAACATACCGACGAGAAATTTCGTTCTCAACGAATCCGACCTTGTGCTTAAAAAGCTGGGTACGAATCGAAATAGGGGCCTTGATGTGAAGCATGATCTGGGGATGGGCAAAAGGAGTCCAATGCTTATGCTTTGCCAGATACGAAATAAGCTTCTTATCCTTATCTGGGAGTGTCTTGCCAGTTATTGATCCTGTCTGGTGCTGTTCTTCGTCCCAAGAAGATTCCTTGTGAAACGAAACTCTAGCAGCATTTACTACTGTTAGATCAGAACCCATCACTTCAATGAGTCGAACGAAACCCCTATCAAGTACATTTATTTTTTCAAAATTGTCCATATTTTTCTCCAAGTAGGTTTTTTTCGGTTTTAAAAGAAAGTAATGTTATGAGTAAAAACAAAGATTTGTTTGGAAGATATTTTCCGAATATAGCCGGTAACATAGTCTACGTGAGCGCGATTCACAAAAACGAAAAAAATCCTATTGACACCGGCTGCTTAGAGTTAAAAAAAGAAAGCGGTCAGTATGAATCTGTGATGATATCAAAAGAATCTAAAGTTTTATATTCAAATAAAAAAGAAGATTTTTTAAAGTTAGTAAAAGAAAAAATAGATCTTCTTGGCCTAAAAAACAAAAATCATAAAGACATAAATAATTTCAGTCTTTCTAAATTTGACTGTATATGGGATGCTGACGAAAAAGTTGTATACTTCAAAAAAAACAAAAATCAAAATAAGATAACAATAACAATAAAATGAGCTCTAAAAGCCTATCAAATCAAACTCCATCTCAATCATACAAAGATTTGATACATATTGGAAATTCCGGTCAAGGCGTAAAAAACACCTTGTCTCCCTTGTACGACGGCTCTGGTAAAGAACTGCCAATAAGCGTATCTCAAGATCAATTATCAATTAATTGCAATGGCGGTTCTATACAAACTCCTGTAATAAATGGGTTTTATGAAAAATTTAACATTGCTTCGTATCCTAAATCAAACTTTACATTCAATATAAATTCACCTGAAAATCTAATAATATTGCCATCTATTACAGATCCATTTGAGATAGTTCCAGACGGAGATCCTTATGATGCATATTCAGAAAATAGATGGTCTTTTGGATTTGATGGTACTCAATATCTTGAGTTAAAAATCAATTTTGCATATGACCCATCTTTTTTATCAAATTTTGGTGCAAATGAATTTATGCACTATAAAACAAATTTAATGATTATAAATCCTACCACTTCCAGAGTACTAACATCATTTATTTCAAGTAGTCAAGTAAAAATCACAAGTGACGTTCAATACAATGCAATGTGGCCCGAAAGCAATTCTATTCACACATACAAAATAGATGCTTTTATTGATGGAAAAGATCTAAAACATTGCTATGTAAAGTATATAGGAATGCTTACAGGTTAAAAAATGAGCAAAGATCTATCTTCAAATAAATTAAATAGTATATATGGAGATATAATCCATTTTGGGAGAGACTTAAATGATCTTTTTCCAAAGGAAAGAATTTATGATGGTATTGGTAATGAAACCGGAATATCAACTAAATCAAGATCAAAAGTTGATGTAAAATTTTCAAGAGGAGACTTAGATTCTCCAGTTTTTTATAAAAAATTTTATAGAGGTTACAACTTTAAAGAGATACAAATACCAAATTTTAATAGTCCAAGTTTTGAAAATTTTGAAAATTATTTATATTTAGACATTGACAATTATTCATCTTTTTATTTAGAATTTTTAGAAACAGATGCTATAAATCAGACTACTATAAATCTTTATTTGATATCTAAATTTATGAATCTTACTGCATCTGGCTACTATTACAGATATGGTTTTTTTGACAACTCAAAAAATCCGCCAGTGCTAAAAACACCAAAAACAGGCTTTTTTTGGGGAAATACGGATGAAAGCAATTATGATTCTGCCATAATAATACCAGACGACATTATTAATACAAATATAGTTTATTTTGACACGCCTAATCCCAACTGGACTGTTGCTGCAAGAGTCAAACCTTTTGAAAAAATTGACTCCAGGGTTTCAGTAAAAACTTTTTATATTTTTGTTAAAAACAGTTCGTCAGAAGACATAGACAGTCAAAGCATATTTCAATTTAGAAGATCTTATCCTATACAAAATATTCCAGAAGGTTTTGGAGGTTTTGATACTCTTATAAATGTAGGAGTTGTAGAGTGTGACAAGGTTGCCAATCCAGAATGCGATAGAGATGAGGCATTTGGAATAGAAGCAAAATGGAAAATTTCTTCAGGTGAAACCTCTATGTTTGAAATAATTATACCAGAACCTACTTTTTACATACCAAGTGGACAAGTACAATCGCCTCCATATGGAACATATGAATCAAATGATGAAGAATACTTTGGATTCCCAAGTTCTCGTTATTTTTCAAGCGCCACCAACAGGGTTACTTTTAGAAAAGTATTTTAAATTCCAAGATAAGACCTTGCTATGCCCTTGACCTGATCTTTTATTGATGGGTCAACGATATCATCTATTTTAGAAAAGTGTTTTTCTTTATTCTTTTTAGCATTCGATGCTGTTTTTATTATAGATCTTATTTTTGACGCAATTTTAATAGTGATTTCAGTTTCCAATATGGAATCTATATCTTTTTTTATTCTTGCACTTGATGGTATGCTTATCGAAAAACATTCATCTGCAATTTTATTTAGTTGATTCTTATACCAGTTCATAATGCACTTTTTTCTGATTCAAAGTATCTATTTGTTATTTCGTCCCAATTTATATATTCAAAAAATTTGTTTACATATTCTTTTTTTCTATTTAAATAATCTACATAAAATGCATGTTCCCATACATCTATTCCCAATAACGGATATCCCAGTCCTTCAGAAATTGGATTATTTTGATTTTGACACGAAGCTAAAGACATTTTTCCATTTTTACATACCATCCAAACCCATCCAGAACCAAACAGATTTTTTGACAAATCCTTAAATTTTTCTTCAAACTCTTCAAATGAGTTAAAGTTTTTTTCTATTATAGATTTAATATCTGAATTTGGCTTTTTATGCTTCTTTTTTGATGTAAGCATTTTCCACCATATTTGATGGTTATACAGTCCACAAGCATTATTTTTTATGCTGACATTTTCTTCATCATTTTTATTCTGATTAAAATATCTAACAATTTCTTCAAGTGAACTTTTTTTAAATATAACATTTTTTTCAACAAGTTTGTTTAGTTTTGTAAAATATCCATATTCGTGCTTTAAATGATGTAGTTTTACTGCATTTTCTGAAAAAAGACCTTCTAGTTCATTAAAACCATAGGGTATTTTTTGAAATTGGAATCTATATTCTTGCATTTTATTACTGTGGCACTTGCGGCTGCTGATCCTGAACTGGACCAAGATCGATTCCAAAAACTCCCCTGACAAAAGGGGCCTCCCTACCTGGATAATCCTCATCTGGCACCATTGCAACATCTATTTGGCTAGGGGCTCTTCTTGATCCAGAACCCTGTATAGCCAATATCACTGAATCTTCTATTGAGTGACCTGATTTATATGCACTATCAAAATGTTTTCTTAATTTTTCTATTTCACTTGCATCATCATGTATCTCTTCATTTATTTTCGACTCATCAGGACCTCTTAAGTCTCCTGCTTTTGATCCTGCTCCTGCTCCTGGCATACCTGGCATACCTCCTAAAGGAGGCGCAGCTGGTGGTGGCGGGGCGGCTGCAGCATCTTGAGCAAATTTTATGGGATAAGAGTTTGAGGCAGTTCTATTTTCAGAGTTTTCATTTAGTTGCCTAATATATTCTCCTACTTTTGTATTCAAAACCAAAAGATATTCCGCTATATTTAGGTTTGCAATGGGATCTGCCGAAGAGCCTATCTTTGCTTTATCTAATTTTCCATCCTTATACATAGAATTTACATATCTTGTTATAAATCCATGAAGTTGAGCAAACATGGATTTTATCTTTTGTATATCTCTCTGTCCATTTGTCGTTCTAAAATATCTAGCATTAATGTTTTTGTCTTCATTCAATCTCACCAGTATCATTCTTATGCCTGCAAGTCTATCTTTTGTTGTCTCTACCTCTCTAAGATTAATTCTTATATATTCCATAGCTCTTGAGGGAGCAACCATTTTTGAGCCCTCTGATTTGTAAAGCTCTGGAGATATGCCAGAAGTCTCAATTGGCATGTCTGCAACACTCATTTCTTCTATTTTTCGTATTTCTCTTAATACTGGAAGTTCTAAAGCACCAGTATCAAATCTTTCTTTTCTTTCCTGTTTTGATTCATCTTCTTTTCTGTTCTTTTCTTCTTTTCTTTCTCTTAATTGTCTTCCAAACTCCATAAGAGCATCAAAAACAGCATTTAATCTTGGATCGTTCTCTGGATTATACTTCCTTTGAAGTTCTCCGCTTTCAAGCATTTTCATTATTTGTTCTAGTTTGCCTTTGTAGTGCATTTCTCTTAATATTGATTTTAAATAGTCAGCTGGATGTGTATAAAAAGCAGATTCGCCAAAAGGTTTTGTCATTTCCTCTTCTGACTGTTGCTCTATTTCTAACAACAATGGATTTTGCTCAAAACTACTTGATTTTTTTGTCATTGAGGCTATCTGCATTTTTAATGTAGATGCTCTAGAATTAAGCAAAGAGTCAAGTTTATTCATCATGAAAATAATTGCAGGGAATCCACCCGCCGATGGCCTAGAAGAAGTTTGCATTTTTTCTATAAAAGCATTTCTATCTCTTATCAAAGCATTAATTCTGAGCTGCTTCATTTCCTGACGCTCTATTATAATTCTTTCAACTCTGTCTTTTAATTCTTGGCTTTCATTTTTTTCAACTTGCATAGTTGAAAGATCTAAATATGTAATTTCAATTTCTTGAATACCTTTTTTTGATTTTTTTTCTATTTCTAATGGAATAATTGCCCTTCCATCCAGGTTCCATATATCATTTTTACCAAGAAACGCTATTAATGGCATATCAAGAGCTTCAATAGTTGTTATGCCAGCTTCCATCATCTTCTGATTGAACCTTTCAAGTATCGGGTTTATTACCTTTTGAGGAAGATCTCTGATTGTCTTGCTAAATAGCATGGCAATACCTGGAATAAAGGTACTTTTTTCTTTTCCTGTTCTTTTATTTCTGTCTATTCTGTCAAGTCCACCTGCAATTTCTTCTCCCCTTGATTTATAAAGATCTTCAGATATTGATATTTTTTTCATCCCTATACTTTCCTTTCTATTAGCTTGTTGTATAAAAGGCAGGCTGCTTGCCATGCCACTAAAATTAAATATGGTGCTTTTATTTGGTCTTTTAGGGGTAATCATTTCTACATTTTCGTGAACTTGCACAGTATATAGCAAGTGACTTTGCACATCTCCAGATGAAATTCTTCTAAAATTACCGCTGTAAGCCAAAGCGCCGTATAAGCCCTGATCTAATTGGTCAAAAGAAAAATTATTGCCTCCTTCTATTACAAATGGAGCAAAAAAGTAAGGATTTTGATTTCTTGGTACATATTTTTGATTTTTATCTTTATCTACATAATATTCACACCCTAAAGTGTTAAATGGTTTTTTAAGTCCTTCTATTTTTGATCTTACAAAATCACATTCATGATCTTTCGAAGATCCCTGTGGCATGTTTCCAACAAATATACCCATAGTCACTTTCCCAAACACATTTGGAATGTTTTTTTCATTGCTATTAAACCATGATTTTGCATTTTCTATAAACTGTTCATTTATATCATATGTTGTATTCGATAAGGTTACAGTTATGTGGCTCATATTAGACCCTCGTCATGAATATATTTATATAATCCATTTTTTATTATTTCAACTAAGTTGCATTTTACCATTTTTAAAGACTCTTCAGAATTCATAAATTTGTCTATTGCTAATTTTATCAAATTTTCTATAGTTCCCTCTTCATAGGCCTGTTCTATCATAGTAAATGGCCCAATACTTATTTTTCTTGAAAAAGAAACGTGATTTTTATGCGAAAAATCAATTTTAGATATTTTTATATCTATAAAAGACTCATCTAAATGATTGGGATCTCCAATAGTATTAATGGAGTAATGAAATGAGAAGTGACAATCTTTGTTATTGCTGAAGTTCATGAGTTTCTCTAAAGGATAGTTCTTGTTTTTTTTAAATAAACCTGTATACTAGCAATAAATACTGTTTTTAAAATGTCTATCAATAAATCAAAACACAGTAGTGCAGAAGTTTCTAAAATAATAGAAATTGTAAAAAATATGTTTGGAAAAGGAGCTCCAACAACATATGACAATTCAGGATTTAATAAATTTGATTATGATAATCCGCTTCTTAGGTCTGTATATAGAATGCAAATAAGTGATCCATTGACTTGGGATGAAATATATGGCATACTATACATATTAAAAAGATATAAAAATACTCAACTAAAAAATGAAAATTTAGATCAAATAGAAAGTAGAATTAATGACCAGTTTTCTGAAACAAATCCAGAATTTAAAGATATAAACGAACTTTCTAAAACAAAATCTATTAAAAAAATTGGTACTGGAGGATATGGAAGAAGTACATACATAATTCCGTCTCTAGACCCAGTCAAAATTAGAAAAATCATAAAAGAAATATCAGAAAAAATTATGTCTTTGCCTCCTGAGCAAAGACAAGATTTTTCTTCCTACTTTTCAGGTGACAAAATTCAAGTTTGGAAGCTTTTTTATCCAAGAAGCCAACCAGACATAATAGAAATACATCCACTTGTTGAGGGCATAGTCTTCAATTATCTAAAATCGCTTGACTACAATACAGAAAACGCAAATATTGCAGTCTCAACACAAAAAACAACAAGTGATGCAGCTGATACAAGAGAAGGTGTATTTGAAAGTAAGAATACAGACAAGAAAAAAGTAAAAATAATAAGAGATGGCAATAATTATGAAATTTACTTTGAGTATAGTTCAGAAATGGTTAATGTTATACGAAATGTAAAATCCAGAAGAACTTTTGATGCTGCCAAAAGATGCTGGATTTTGTATTCTCCGTCAAAAGAAACATTAAAACAGCTTGGAGATCAATCAGATAAAATTGGTTTTGATCGCAATCCTTTTGATCAAGCATCTTCTGCAAGTACCATATTTGAAGACGGAAACTCAAGAACGTCAATAACCTGCAAAGACATATCTGCAGATACAAATAACAACTGGCTTATAAGCATTTTCTATCTAAGTAGATCTCAACCAGAAGAATTAAGAAAATTTATCAATGAATCTCTTAGATTTTGTTTTGTGAATTCAACTAGTGACATAAACAACACTGATCCAGATATACATACGTATCTCAATATGAGTGAAAGCTCTGATACAAGATTTAAATACCAAAGACCAACCAGGGGTTCCCTTAATGATTATGCAAGATTCATACAATGTTGTGAGAGTAGAGGGTTTGATGCGTCTGAACTCAAGAGGATTGTATCCTCTCTGGTTTCAAAAGGCATAATAAAGCAAGAGAGACTTGAGGGAAGCGTAGATGGCTTTGACAATAAGGAACAATTTAGATCAGCACTTGAAAAATTTGAATCAAACATAAGCAAAATAAAAACTGGAGAACAGTTTACCCTTAAAGATCTGCAGGTTCACGGTATCCAGTTCCTTTACTCCAGGTCTTCCGCTCTTCTTGGCGACGAAACAGGAACAGGCAAGACTGTTCAATCTATTATGGCCGCACAATTAAGACTCATGAGAGAGAACAACATACCATTTGACGCAAATTTAACCGATCCGAATGTATGTTCTTCATTTAGAAAAAAGTGTCTTGTATTTACTCTTCCCTCTGTAGTTAGTCAATACACAAAAAATGTAATAGACATTACAGGGCTACCTGAAAATCAAGTTTCCAACTCTTTTAATAATGAGTCAGCCATGTGGAAAGTTCTTCCATATAACGATCTTTCTGTTTCCAGTAGGTCAAAAGAAGTTACCGAATTTCTAAAAAAACAAGCAATGGATGGCAAGATAGCTCTTTGTATCCTTGATGAATGTCACACCATAAAAAATGGCTCTCCGTCCTCAAGAGACCCAGCTGGAGACCACAAAAAGAACAAAACAACCTTTAATTGTCAAGATATTACGCAGCACATACCATACGTATGGGGTTTGTCTGCAACAATTATAGCGAATAAGCCAGTAGATCTCTATAATCAGCTTAGAGCTGTAAATCATCCTCTTGGAAAACTCGATCACGGTCGCTTTAAAGGCAATTTTGATCCAAAAACAAAAAATCCATCTGAAAAATTTGCCAACGCAGACAAATTAAGGCAAATTTTGATACTTCAAAGAATATATATTCAAAGAACTAAAAAAATGATGGAAGAAAATCTTCCAAATATTGCAGTTGGAGAAAAAAATGTTGATCTAGATAAGGCTACGCTTATGGCTAAGATAAACGCCCGCATGAGTTCGTACCGAGGAAGGAGTACCCTTAATGAACAAAGTGCAATTAGAGTCGAACTTGCTTCCGCAAAAGCACCAAAAACACTCGAATTTGCAAAATTTTTCATAAATCAAGGCAAAAAGGTTGCAATATTTACGTCGTTTAACGAATCTGCTGATATTATTACTGATGGTCTAACAAAGTTGCTAGCACCCATGAACAAAAATGTCGCTCAGATTAGAGGCAACCAAGAAAAAGCAGATAGAGACATTATAATTCAAGATTTTAAGTCAGAAAATAGTAAATATTTTGCAATTGTCATAAATATAGCAGCTGGTGGAACTGGAATAGATCTTCCAAACATACTAACCGATGTAATATTTAATGATTATGATTGGAGTCCAGCAAAAGACGAGCAGGCCAGAGGAAGATTTTTTAGAATTAATAGTAAAGAAGACGTAAACGTTTATTATATGATAGCAAAAGGCACAGCTGATGAAGATATTTATGAAATAGTCAAGCAAAAAATTATGATAATGGAGTTGATACAAAGGCTAGATGAAGAACAAATAGAAAGAATATCTGAAGGTCGATTTGAGGTTACTGAAAATGACAAAAGAAAAAATGAACTTCAGGCAAAACTTGAAGAAATAGATGAAAAACTGGAACAGAAAGTAGAGCAAATAGGCAAAGAAATGAAAAAAGCAAGCTTAAATACAAACACAAACTGGTATAAAATATCAAGGTAATAAAAATGTCTAAATTTCCAAATTTACAACAAATTTTAATTGACAAAATATACGGAAACCCTGGTTGTTGGAGAAATTTCAACAATCAATACAGGGCATGGGAAAGAATTCAAGATTTTATAGACAATCAAAAACCAGGAATGGAGATATTATCAAAAGAAAATTTTGATGTCCCTCCTGATTATACTGAATATCCTCAACTTGGCTGCGAAAAATCAAATTAATTAGCCAGGACCGATTGGAATCGACATTTTATCAAATGTTGCATCTTTTCCATAACCTGGCATTTGTACTGTATATTCATCGGAAGTCTCGCTTCCAGAAACAGCGATACCCTCAAGCATTTCGGCCATATACCTTGCATATCCCTCCTTAATCTTGGCTATTTCTGCTTCGCTTTTGCCTTCAGTTCTTAGTCTTGCTACTAGTTTTTCAGAGTTTTCTTCAACTATTAATTTAATTCTTGCTTTCATTTGCTGACCACTAACAATTGCATTAGGATTTTGCATAACTTCGCTTTCCATTTCTGAAACGCTTTTTTCTATGTCGGTAGCGCCTTCTGACATAAACCAATTTGTAAGTGACTCTGCGGCTTTTCCTAATATTCCAAAAGACCTTAATGCATTTAAATTAAACGTATACATCCATCCACTTCCTTGTCTAAAGAAAGAACACCACTGAAGTATTTGTCTTGAACCCAACTGGCCCCTGCTTACTATTGCAGCATAGGCAGCCCTTCGTGCCGTCCTTCCCCGACCTGTTGCTGTTGCAGAAGCAAAAGGATCTAAAAGATCTTTCTCTGCCTTTATTGCATTTTTCAATTTATTTATTATGTTTACTGTTATTGCCTTAAATGATATAAACATATTTTCTAGCTTTGTAAATATTCTACCTAAAACTCCTGGAGTAGATTTTTTTGCAGCAAACCACGCAATAACTTTTGAAGATTTTATTCCTACTGCTTCTAAAATTGCAATAAATCCTTTTCCAAACTGAGTTAGCGCTAACCTTATTGGCCTAGTTATTTTTTCACCAAGCATAATAACTTTTAATACTGGTCTCATGGCCTTTATAACTGTTCCTGCTGCTATTGCTGCAGCTGCACCAACACCTGATGCTCCGGCAGTCCCAACGGATCCCATAATTCCAGCTATTGTCACTGCATCAAGTAATATAACAAGTATATCAAAGACAAATTCTACACAGCTCCAACTTAAAGCTCCTTCATTTTTGCATGCCTTATAACTATACTTATATATATTTACTAAACTTATTACTCCGCCAACTCCTGGTATAAAACCAAGAACGCTTGCCCACCAGCTTCTAGTCCAGGAATCAGATCCATCAGATTCATTAGAAGCTTCTTGTTCTTTTTCTTGAGCTGTTTTTATGAAATAAGAATCGTTTTTTAAATCAGCTAATTTGAAAATAAAATCAGGTAATTTAGAAAGACTTGATTTTATTCCAGCTGATGCATATTTTTTATTTTTTAAAATTTCAGATATATATTCTGGAACTTCACTAAAAGATATCATGTTGTCTTGTGCAAATTTATATACAATCTCAAGTTTAGTGTTTATCTCATCGGATATTTTTTTGTCTAGCAAACAAGAAATTGGTACATATAACTCTGGTGTCATTTAAATCTCCTAATATGAGTATATTCTCTTAAAAAAAATATTATCCTATGACGAAATAAGATATATGAAAGACAAAAACGAAGAAAACAAAGAAGAGAATAGCCATAATTTAGAAAAAATAGAAGGCATAAATTGGGATCAAATTTGGCAAATACCAGATGGTCTCAACGGTCCCAATAGCTACATTTATCCATTTTATATAAATCCAAATAATATACAAAATTCAGATCAAATGGAAAATTTTGTCAACGAAACATTTGATTTTAGTAAAAATTCATCATCTTTACTAGATGATCTTTTTTCTGCAATAGAAGATGCTATTGATGCAGATTTTCAAAATGAATATCTTAATTCTAAAATAAAAGACATTTATTTTAGAATAAACCCAGAAGAATAGCTTAAAGGTTTTTTAAATATTATACATAATACATATATATTATGCATAATTGGTTTAAGTCATCGCAGCAAAATCAAGGATTCGGTGCAGTAATTCCTGGCGCAGCACCACAGTACGAACAAAATACCCAAAATGCACAAGGTGCAAATCAATCAAATAATCAGCAAGTTTCGCAAACACTAAATGCCTATTCCAGTCAACTTAAAAATATGATTGCATCTTCTGGAATTGCTGGGGCTAAAGATATTGCTGCAATGATCACCTCATTAGGAAAAGCTAATAAAGGTATATTTGAAGCGCTTCCAATGAACAATTTGCCAAACAACATTGGAGGGCAACTTGAGTTTATAAACGGTCAAATGATAGAAATTTTTAATAATGCAATATCTGGAATCGCCTCTCCTCAACAAGTTAATAATTTAAATGCATTTATAAAACAGAGATACGATAAAAACTATACCGACACTATAAATATAATTAAGTCTAATCCTGCAACAAAAAAAGCTTCTTCATCATGTGATGATTGCTTTAATCAGAACCAAGGTATGATGATGGAAAAAATACATCAAATGATACCAATGCTTGAAGAAATGAAAGAAAAAATATCAAATTCTGATAAAATAGAAGGCTGGGAGCTTGAGCACATAACTACAGCCCATGACGATATATTAGAGGTTTATTCTTATATAAATCAAAAGACAAGAAAAAACATTTCAAGTTAATTTTTATAACTTTATAAGATAAGAAGGTAGCAGATCTTCTGTCTTTGTCTCTATCTTTAGATTTCTTTTTGCACAAAATTCATTAACTGCTTTTACTACTCCTGGAAATCTTTGAGGATTATAGTCGTGCCCACATATGTATCCACCTTTTTTTAAGGCCTGAAAGCTTCTTTTTAAATCAGAAGCAACAGCTCCATAAGAATGATCAGCGTCTATATACACTGCATCTATATGCATAGAAGTTTCTATTGCTTTTTCTAAAAATTCCGTTGTTGTGCATTTGTGTATATGAACATTTTTGCCCCTAAAATAATCTTTAAGTTCACTTGGAATATTTCTTAAGTCTAGCGTTTTTCTGTTTTTCCCGTCTTTATCTCCAGACACCATAGATTTTGGAAATATGTCAACAAGATGAAGTTCTTTTGGCTGTGTTAGTTCGAATATTTTTTTAGAAAATTCCCCCTCAAAAACTCCAAGTTCAACCCAAACTAGATTTTTAGGTAAAAGCGATATCATTTTATCTCGATCCATTTTTTTCATACCTTTCTATAAATTTTTTCATTCTTTCATATTTGTCTTTCATATTACCCGTAAATCCGCAAAAATGAAAAACGCTTTTATTTTCTTGCTTTTCAGTAACATGCAATTGAACCATTCTTGTCAAGTTGTTAAAAAGTATTTTTTTCTTTAAACAATTAAAAATCCAATAGTTAAAACATGTTTGCTCAGTACAGGCCTGCTGTATCGTATTAAAATTTTTATTTTTTATTCTATCACATATGTTACTTATCTCTATCAAAACATCTTTTTTTTTGAAAGCAAAAGTCCCAGCATTAAATCCATTTATTTTTGACATTTCTTTTTTTTCTTCTTCGCTTGATAAACTAAACATAAACCATGGAGATGCCATCTGTTGACTTTCACATACAACTGAATTATCATATTGCCCAAACATGTTTTTAATTTTTTCATTAAATAATATATCACTATCTAAATATAGATAGCCATCATATCCGTTTGGTAATTTTTTTGTGTACTTTGACCACCCTATATAGCTACTATTATTATCATCAAATATTATATCAAAATTAGACTTTAAATTTTTATTATTTGAAACTATACAAAAATCAAAAATCGACGCATCATTATTGTTTATTATGCTTTCATAAAGATATGCTATGCACTCTTCTGCGTAATCAGTAAAATCAGATACAGTGTATACCAAGTACTTCATAAATCAATTATTTTATATCGTACTTTTAGGAGGGTAATTTTTATATTAATATAATAATTAAATATACAAAGGAGAAAACAATGGATTATAATAAAATTAAGATAATACTGGAAAGAACTGGTAAAACTGTTTGCGCCAACTTTATACCGTGGTTGTGTTGTGCTGTTTTTATGTTGCCATCTCTTCCTGTTTCTTCAATATTTGGCCATATACTGAAAGAGTATATAATGGTTGACGAACAGATTTCAAGCTTTATAGCAATGTTAATATTTATGTCTATTGCCACATTCCCAATTTTTCTTATTCCTCAATCTGAATGCAAAAAGAAAAGAAGATGAGTATGCTACTTATTCTTCTTTATTGATTTAGACTTTGAATTATTTTTTAAGTAACTTTCTATTTTATTTTTTTGAGAATATGAAAGCCTTTCAGATTCAGATCCGGTTTTTCTTGTAGACTTTTTAGGTTCTTGTTTTTGCTTTACCTGGCTATCAATTATATTTAATTCAGAAGATATAAAAGAAAAAAACGCACATACATAAGACTTTAATTTTATTAATAATGTATTCATAATATAAAATATTACTTTTTACTGGCTAAAAAACCTTTAAGATTAGGACAATCATCGATACTATTTAAAATTCTTTTGTTCAATCTTAATGCCCTAATAGATTCTTTATTGACTTTTGAAAAATCAAAATTTATTTCACACATAATTTTTACAACTTCTATTATGTTTGTGCCTTTTAACAGTACTAAATTAATCCAATCTAATGGTAAAATTTCTAATATATTTTTAAAGTCGGTTTTATTTTTTGTTTTAATATTATTCGTATAAGGTGCTGTAAACCGATCTGGATGTGTAAAGTTTTTGTATGAATATGCATTTCCTATTGCTTCTAATAGTGCCATTGGATTGTGTAACAAATAATCAATAATTATTCCAACTGGAATATTTTGAATCGGCATCGATGATTGAAGTAAATAAACCATCATGCTTAAATTTTTATACCTAGAATGATTAAATATACTATTAAGTTCAGCTATTACATATAAATTTTTTTTATTTAAATCTATATATAGATTTTTATCTATTTTTTTATTTTTAATTATTTTAGCGACATACGTGTTTCTCAAATTGTCAACAAGAATACTGGCTTTTGTCGCTGGTATTTTATTTGACGCAAATCTATGTAGATTGAATGGTTTTTTCATAACATATTTATACCATTTACACTGGCTCGTATGTCAACTCAAACATTTTACGTCTAACTCTATAGTATTTGTTTTCATCTTCTTTTATTATGTAGTCTCCAGGTTTAAGCCTCATTTTTTCTCCCCATGAAGCAGTAAACATTATTTCTTCTTGTCCTGTATACTTTGCAGCCATCCTGGTAGACTGCTCAGGAGAAACGCTTTCACCAATCTCTCCAGAATAGTTCTTTTTAAATTTTTCTTGTTTTACTACATATTTTTCATGCGCAGGCCCGGATACGATTATATCTCCATTCTTTGCCATATTTTGTGTTTCTTCCTCACCTTCGTCCGGAAATTGAGTAACTATAAGATTCTGATCTTTGTCGTTTACTCCATAGCTCAAAGCTGGCATTTTACTTACGTCTCCATTAATTATTTGATAAAAAACATAATTAAGTGGCTTCTTTTTTGTTGTCTTAAACTCTACGCTTTCAACAAAAGACTTTAATTTTTCATCTCCAGATTCTGCTGACTTCAAAAACCAATTTTTCATTTTAAATTTCCTTAATTTATAAATATACGATATCTATTACCGTACAATTGTTACCAGACCTTTTCTTAATTTACCCCCAACTTGGTATAAATTTAATTTATACTGTTTGCGGTTTTTCATTCATCTACCATATTATGTCTTCAACTAATGGTAATTTTTCATATATATTGAACCAATTTTTATATTTATTTTCTATTTTTTTAAACAAATCAGGATGGTTGTTTTTGAAATTTATATAGTTTGAATTTCTTTTTTTAGGTTCAAAATGAAAATCTCTTTTAAGCCATGAGCATATTTTTTCTTTTCCAGATTTTAATATTTCATCATATTTTATAAGCCTCACAGAAACATTTTTAATTGGTACTTTTCTCCAAGACATATAGTGCTCCTTAAAGTCCAAAAGTACATTATTGTCTTCTGTGTATCTAGATAGATATTCAGCCGTAAGGTCTTCGTCATTTTTTTTTGTAGCATTTTTTAATTCATAGTTAACCCATTTTAAAAAACTAGAATTACTAAACGCGTTTATGTATTTTTCATTACATGAATTTTCATATTCATATATTAAAAGCGGTATCAAATTTCTTCTTGACAATGATATGATTTGATCATATGGGTTTCCATATATGTATAAAATTTTAGTATTTTTTGGGAACTTCATTTTTTTTAAGAATGAAGACTTTACATGTTTTTTTACACATACACAGCCAGTTACACGCTCACATTTTGATCCATATCCAAGTTGATCAAAAAAAACTGAGGATCCACACCCTCCTTGAGAAACTATAAAAACAGATGGACATCTCATATTTTTTACATTAATTAAACAATTCAAGTAAATATTCTTTTGCTTGCTCTTCGTTAGTTACAGATCCATTGTCCTGTGCTTCTAAAAGTGTTTTTTGCATATCTGCTATGTATCGACTTTTAGGATCTTTCATTGGAAACAATTTCATTATTTGATTGCCATTTAAAATAGGTTTTTTGCCCACTTTTTCTCTTTCTTTTAAGAACTCTTCTATTTTACTTATAGATTTTTTCTTTTGCTCTATTTCTTCAAGTTCTTTTTCATCTATTTTTCCCTTGCCCATAGTATCTGCAATTGAATGGACAAACACAAGTTTCCAAAGAGACTCTTTTATTTCATCATCAATAGGCAAACTTTCAAATCTTCTAATAAAATTTCCGATTGACTTGTTGCTCAAATCAATAAAAGAGTGCGGTATCATGTGGCTCTCTACTATTGACTTTACTATATTTCTGTCCGCGCCAAAACCAAGTCTTTTAAGTATTTCTTCGGCAATCTCTGCTGAAACATTTTCATGTCCATGATAGCTTGATTGAGATGGGTCTTTTTTACTTGGTTTTTCTATTGAAGGATCCATTTTGCCAAAATCATGAAAAAGAGCAGCAAGTACTGCAAGATATCTTTCTCTATCAGAGAATCCATTTTCTCTCATGATCCTATCAAGATTTTCAACAACTAAAATTGTGTGGTTAAGTAAGTTTAATTTATGGTGCTTGGTGTTTTGATCCATGGTTATTGGCTTAAATGAGTCAAGTCTTTCACTTGAAAAAACGGGTAAATAAAGTCCGCTTTGCAAAAGCAATCTAATAGAATCTGACGGTCTTTCTCCCTTTATTATTTTTTCTATCTCTACTTTTGCTCTTTCTGGTGAAACTTTTTTTCTGTATGCATCGTGTAATTCTTTCATTGATAGAGCAGAAAGCAAAGAATCATCAAGTTTAAAACCAGGCATTTTAGATACAAATCTTATCGCCCTAAGCGCTCTCAGCGGATCTTCTATTAATGTCTCTAGTGGGCTTATTGGTGTTTTCAGTACCTTGCTTTTAAGATCATCAAATCCCCCAGTGTAATCTTCTACTTCTCTTGTATCTAGATTGTAGTATAGAGAATTTATTGTAAGATCTCTTCTTTTTGCGTCTTCAGATGGGCTGTCAGTTGCTCTTATTAAGGGAATTCTACTTTCTTCAGAATACACTTCTGTTCTCATTGGAACAAATTCAATTTTCATACCGAGTATATTGATACCACCAACCTGCAAGCCTGCACTTTTTTCCTTTAAGCCTTTATTTGATTTTTCTAGACTTACAGAATAAGGATCATCTGTTCTTTTTCCGCCAGTCATATCAAGATCAAATTTTCTTACTGCTTCTGCTATTACTATGCCATTTCCTCCGCTAACTGCTATATCTATGTCATCAGACATATTGCCTAGCAACCTGTCCCTAACCCATCCTCCAGCAACCCTAAGAGATACATCACTCGCGTATTTGCTACGTGCAGATCTTATTATGTTAAAAATATTTTCTTCATTTGAAGTAAGAGTTATGTGTTTGTCTTCTTCAGTATTTGTTTCAGATATTTTAATGTGTTTATACCAATTTTTCATTTTTATTTACATCCTATTGACATATTATATTTTTTAATAAAATAATCATTTGTCAATGATGTCGAAAATTATATATGAGTAAAAAAATATTTGAAGATCTGTCTTTACTGTATAACAAAATACCTGAAACTACAGGCTGCATGGATTGGATATTAAAGCCAGAAAATGAGGGTGGCTGTTCATCATGGTGCTGCTCCAAACAGCAGCCTAATTTACTTAATGTTGAATTTAAATTAATATGGAATTTTATAACAAATAATTGGAGCAAAGAGTCCTTTATAAACCTTGTTGAAAAAGCACTGACATCATATGTTTTTAATTCACAAGACAACCCATGCATATTTCTATCTAAAGAAAACAAATGCACCATACACGATAAACGCCCATATAACTGCAGAATATATGGGATAATACCAGAAGAAGAGTTTAAGCCCAGATATGAAAGACTAAAAGTGATATATCCAAACACAAGAAATCAATGCAGTCTGATAAAAACAGTTGATGGTAGAACTTTGTCAAAAAAAGATATAGATGAATGGTGGTCTGATTTATGTGATCTTGAGAAACAACTTGGCATAGATCATAGAAAAATACATGATGGATACTCGGGTTCCTATAGAAACTTTTACGAACATGTCATACTTGAACTAATGGGTGAGGACTCTATGATGTTTTTACAAAAAATACGAGTAGAATTTTCAGAAGAAGAAAAAAAAGACACAATACAAAGATGTATAATTGCTCTTAGTAAAAATATCAATTAGACTTTAAAAAATAATAGTCTACATCAGTTTTATCAAACTGAATATAATTTAATTTATTTAGATATTCTATACACTCTTGTTTATTTGGAGTCAATCATATTCCCCACTCCGCTATAGATCTATTTGTTATTCTCCATAAAACATCTTCGCTAAAATTGTCTGCTCCTCTAAGTTGAATGTGCACAAACTTTGTATTTTTATTACGAGTGTCATTTATTTTTTTGTTTTGATTTTCATCTAAAATATAATGTATATAACTATTCCATCCATTTTCCATTTCTTGATAATTTAATTCGCAAACTTTTAGCATAGCATGCAAATATGGCTGGTCACATGTATAAAAAACTGGCAAGTCACATGACTTTATATAATTTACATATTTTTTAAAATCTACAAATCTTTTTCTCATTTGCTCTATCCCCTTTTGGGAATAAAGAACAACACCAGAATTGTAAACCTTCAACAATCCATCTTCTCCCCTTGGCATTTTTGCTTTCCATTTTTTTTCTATTGCTTTTGCCCACTTTTCGTCATTTTTTGAATTTATACTTCCTTTCATTTTTAATCTTGCTTTTGGCTGATATGGTTCAGTGCACATCCCAACATCTGATGTAAATTCATCAAAAATATTTTTATTTAAATTTTCCACTGGAAACACATCGGTATCTGCAAACAAAATCTTATCATACTTATTAAATAAGCTGTCATATACAATTTTAAATTGGCCATAGTGAGGAGAATATTTACCAAGATCAGTTCTGAATTTTGGATTAAGTTCAAAAACATAATCTGATTCTATTTGTTTTGCATATGCTTTCATCAGTTTTGATGAAAATTTAGCACCTTCATTTATATCTCCATCCCAGTATTGATATATTAAATATTTCATTATATTATCCCCCCATTTTTAATCTCAATATAATTTTCCATTTTTGTTCGTTTTAAAAATTTATTATTTGGATTTATTTTTGTTCTTATGTGTATGATGGCCTGTTCTTCAAGATTAGGATAATAACTCCCGTATCCCCACATCTCTTCTAATATTTTACATTCTTTTATTCCTGCTCTAGTTGCAAGTCTATGGAATATTGCCTCATCTTCAAATGAACAATTAAATTTTAATATTTCATCTTCAACTAAGTGTTTTCTTAATGTTTGTCTCAAATTTAAATCCATTCTCCATATGCATCCTCCAAAATATGGATATTCTATATTTGCTAAATTTGGATGGATTTTTTTGAACATTTTAAAAACTCTTTTTTGATCTTTTGTGAATATCCCAACTCCGTCAGTATCTTCGAATATACTTAAATTAACATTTTTTGTTTTAAACATATCTGTATCCATCATTACTACAACATCATATGAATCAAAAATTTCATTAAGCATGTGCATTTTTTGACACGGGGGACTCAGATTGGAATGAAAAACATTTCCAGTTATAAGCTTATATTCTGATCCCACCTTCTTTGCATATTTACTTATATTTTCTATTGATAATTTTACTAAGCCGCTTATTTCACCAGTATAATGCTGCATTATGATTTTTTTCATTACTCAATCCTTTTACTTAATAAATATTTCTGGTATGTTTCGATCATGATTTACCCATCCATGCATATTTCTGTGCCTTGAACCATATGGCATACTTAAAACTTGATACCATCCCATTTCAGCTGGATGAAGTATTTTATTTCTGTCCAGCTCTTCTACGGTTTTTCTATTTATGAAATTTGCAGGATGAATGATCAGTTGATCAAGCAACCAATCAGATGTGCTTTTTTTTTCTCCCTTGGTAGACTCATATATTTTATTAAACATACTATGTCTTGTCGTTGCAAAACCTATTGTCCTGTTATTTTTATAAGAATCACTAATATATGATTCAAAATTTGCCTCTTCCCATATTCTTGCATCAAATCTTGTTCTTATTACAATGTCGTATTTTCCACTTATCAAATCGGCAAGCCAAGAATGAATTATTATTTGTTTTGTATGATGAGATGACCACTCCATCCCTTTTCCGTCTTTTTTCTTTTTTATATATTTAAAAGCTTCCTTAAAACGTGCAGATATATAATTTTTTGGATTAATATCTTTATATGGATGATATTCTATTTCTGGCTCTTGAAAATAAAAACATTCATATGTTGGAAAAGTGTTTAAAAAAGAATCTTTATAGTAATCCCATGTTGCATAATAAAAATCAGCACCACAAAATTTGTCTTTCAATATACTATTATTGGAGATTATTAAATCGCGTGCACTTTCAAATTTTCCAGATACGCAAACAGCTACTTTCATTTTTAATTTTTATTGTCTGTAAGGTTTTAACTTTCAGAATAATCTAAACTATTATATTTCAAACTGTTTAAAAATTCTTTTACTATCATTTCAAATATCGCTGAATATTCAGCAATTTTTTTTGTCTTAAAAGAAATTTCTTCTACTACTTCTTTAAAAACTCCTAGTATATTTTTTTCTTCATTCTCGTAAACAGATAATAATTCTTTTACTCTTATATTAGATATTATAGCTGTTTCTCTATCTGCCCATTCATTCTTTTTATTAATATTGCTAAGAACACCTGAAACAAGCTTTGCTCTTAACATCTTGTAGGAATGCAAAGTTATTTTATCTATAATATTTTTATTTTCCATTAATTCATTAATGGCCTTGCCGAGTTTAAATGCTTTGCTTAGTTTTAATATCGAATCAATAGCGCTATTTACAGAATGATTAACTTGTTCTGAAATGTGAGGAGAATAATATCTTGATATTTTTGTTTCTTTATTCTCAAGATCTTTCTCTCTTTTTTGGGTCAATAAATATTCAGGCTCTGTTTGCACTGTTGGTACAGAATCTTCGGAAGGCCTACGTCCCCTAATTGTACCTTGTTTGGCATCTTCTTCATACATTTTAGTCTGATGTATGTTTCCCAAAATGTCATCAATGTCACCAATTGCTGGTCCAGAAAATTGCGCTCTTTTTTTCCAGTTCATATTAATTGTTGTCTTTCCAAAATGATGGATCATCCCATCCTGAATCAGATGTATTTGATAATGGTGGTTTTTTACCAATAATTCTTTCAAGGTATCCAGATTTTATTGCTCTTTCTATTTCTTCAGGGGTCATTCCATATGCTAACAACCTTTTCATTAGATCTTTTGCAAGATCAGAAACGGTCTTTTTATCTTCTTTTTGGGAACATTTTTTGTACCAATGCATATCGTTTTTTAATTAATAATTATATACAAACCTTTGTTTTTAACTTTTTTTGTCAATGCTATTTAAAAAAGACTTGGCCATAGCTCCAGTTCCCCATTCTTTGCTTGCAAAATTTGCACAATCTGCATAATCTATTTGTTCTAATTTTTCAATTAATTCTATTAAGTTTTCACCTTTTAACCCAGTCTTCCCATTAATTACACTATCTGATGTTGCATCATTTTCATATGCAACTGTGGGCATGCCGCAGCATGCGGATTCCAAACAAACAAGTCCCAAAGTATCTGTTTTGCTTGTGAATAAAAAACCTCTGTATCTATTCATTGAGTCGCTAAGAGCCCATTTGCTCAATCTGCCAAGATATTCTATATTTTTATGTGCCAATATATCCGATCCAACCATTGGACCGTCTCCTGCGATCACCACCCTAAATCCATGCTCTGCAACCATTCTTACGTCTTCTAGATTTTTGTCTTTTGATATTCTTCCAGCCCACAATATTGAATTTTTCCTGATGCCATTTCTATATTTAAAGCACCTGTCAACTCCGCCTTTTAGCACGTGCCCATCCATCCCGGTTTTTAATTTCCATTCTTTAGCTGCACTGCTATTTCTAAAAAAACGTATATCTGCTTTTGTAGTTCTAGATGTAAACCATCTTCCAATCAGTCCGCCTATCAAAGGTACCATTTTTGAAAGTATTTTTTCCCAATCAGTATGAGAACAAGCACTGCTTCTTACGCCATTATATGATGCCCATTTTAATCCTGAGCATCCCATTGGTCCTTCAGTGGCAACATGAACATGGTCTGGCTTGAACTTATCCAGCAATTCATAGCAGTATCTTTGTGCTTTTATTGGATTCGCTAAATGCAATCCTGGACTCCACCTTGAAAGATCTATTCCGTTTATTTTTTCAGCATCGATGACTATTGCTCTTTTGCCTTTTTCTTTTAATTCTTCAAAAAGAATTTTTACGCTTGTTGATACGCCATTCATTTGCCTACAGGAAGTATCAGTAACTATTGCTATCTTCATTCTTTATTCCAGTAAAATATTTTTATATCTCCATTTTCTTCTTCTGCTGCCCATGTAGCATGCTCTATCCAGTCTCCACAATTTACATACTGAACTCCATCAATTATTCTTATTTCTGGGTTGTGAATATGTCCACATATTACGCCATCGTACCCTCTTCTTTTTGCTATCATAGTTATTGAATTTTCCCAGCCAGTCACCCAGTCAACCGCTTTTTTAACTTTACTTTTTACAAATTTACTTGCAGACCAGGGCTTGAGACCAATTATTTTTCTAATTCTGTCAATCATCCTTGATATTACCACTAAATTGTCATATGCGTGACTCCCAATTATTGCAAGCCATGGAGTAAGTCTCACAGACGCATCTATCATGTCTCCATGAGTAATCATCATTTTTTTCCCGTTTGCACATTCATGAATAGTTTCTAATGGGACAAGCTCTATGCCTGCTATCGTGTCTGCAAATTTGCTAACCTCTCTCATGAATTCGTCATGATTTCCTGCAACCCAAATTACCTTGGTGCCTTTTCTTGCTGCTTTTAATATTTTTACAACTGGTCTTGCATCATTTTCAGACCACTTCCATCTTTTTTTCAATCTCCACCAGTCTATTATGTCACCTACTAGATAAATTTTTTCTGCTTCAACACTATCAAGCCAATTAGCAATGTCTTTGCTCTTAGAGCCATCGCTTCCAAGATGCCAATCGCTTACAAATATTGTTTTATATTTGGTTTTTTTCATAGCGTGATTTAATATTCTATATCGTAATCGGGTTCGTCTTCGTCCATGCCTTTTTGATTAAAGGCCATCTCCTTAATATTTTCATCTTTTTCAAGCTGTTCTTTTATATTATCCATAATATAAGGATCCATGGGCTCTTCTCTTCCTGATTCCTCAATGCATTTAACCGCTGTTATATTTACTTTTATTTTTATATCTGATTCTGGCGGATCATACCATGTTCCACTGTCATAACTAGCTTGATACGAAATTTCAGCCTCTCCACTACATTTACATGGTGGGTTTTTTATTTCTAAATCATCAAATTCGTAATTGAATTTTCCAGACCAGCTTGATGCCTGCTTGAGATGATGACTTATTTTTTGCCTATTTTTATTGAGATTAAATTTTTTTAGATTAAATTTCATACTATTTTTCCTTATATATATAATATATTTTTTATCCTAGTCTGTTTTTATAGTCATTTTTTTCATTTTGATTTATAAAACCAAAATCAAAAGCACTTTCAATAATTTTTGAACCCCAAGTACGATTAAAGATTAAATTTTGACCATTTTCTTCATTAAAAGCAATGTTTGCCTCTGATATAAAATGCTCTATTCTTTTTATGGACGCAGTTTTTGCTTTGTCTATTCCAGAATTTGACAAAATCCATGTATCTCCATTTTTTTCAAACCCCAATTGTTCTTTTAATCCCATTTGTGTACTCCTGAATTTTTATTTTCAATTATTTTATAGTGAATCATCCTTCAATTAAAAGATCATTTTTTAATAAACCACGGATTGCAGTCAAGATGAAATTTTAAGCATACCCTATCTTCTTTTCTATAAACCCACCATGGAGTCCAGTATATCTTTATTTTTTTATTTAATGCTTCCCAGTTTTCTCTGTTTATGTGTTCTAGGCCTCCAGGCATTTTGTCGTCTCCTATTGGTCTTGGTTTAAATTCCCATATTCGATATCCATTATTAATCATAAGATAATAATAATACGAGACATAACAAAATGTGTACCAAGTAAGTGTATCTTTGATATAGTTCCAGTCACTCCAATTAGAAGCCTTTAGAAAGGAAGGAACGACCGACATGTCATATATTAGCATTTCACTAAACCATATATTTACATTCATCATAATGTTATTTAGTCTCATCTTCTCTAAAGAAGATTTATTTTTAAGTACAAATTTTTCCCTTTCTCCATTTGATATTATGTTGAATGAAGCATGACTTATATTTCTGAATATATCAGTAAGGTGAACAGAAAAACCGGCCAAGACCTTATTTCTATCAAGCGCTATGCAAGCATCTAGCATGAGAGAAAGGTCTACTGGCTCTACTTCTGCTTCAGTCATTACAACCCAACGATATCCACTTTTTCTAAGTTTATCTAAAGCCCAGTATTGCTTATAACTACGTATTGCATTTACTTTTTCTATATGTTTTAATCTTTCTTCTCCTACATCATCACCAACTATTAATATCTTGTATTTGCCGTTTGTTATTTTTTTAAGCTCTTTCTTTTCTGATTGCCTTGTTATAACAAATACAATATCAACAGTTGGCTCTTTTTCAACTGCTTCTATTATTTTTGGTATATATTTATATTTAGCTGGATATGTAGGTAGAGCCCAAAGTACTTTATCTTGTCTCAACTTTTCTTTTTTTATTTTCATAAAGTACCATGATACAAATTATATGATTAATTTTTAGGCACGCAGTTTGGCACTTTTTTACCATTTTTATTTTTCATTCCAACCATTTTGTACCCCTCCCAACACTGCCCTTTATTCTTTTTTGCTTCTTTTATCCATCCAGCTTTTTCCCCTATTTCCAACCACTGATCTTTTGATAATTTATATTGCATGAAATCTCCTTTTTCTATTCTATATTAGAACATAATCATATTAGATCCTATGTTTTATGCTATATTATTTAATCGATGCTTTATCCTCTATCGATATACAAGCTATGCTTAATATAGAAACAAAAGAAAAGACCGCCCCCTTTCTTCTTGGAGGTTCCATCTTGGTTGCGCTTGCGGTTCAGAGCCTTTACGAAAGCGGCATGCTTCTGCGCTCTCTTGCTTGTATTGAGAAAACCACCTTTGCTGCTTGCTATGAAGTGCCCTCTTGTTTACTAATAATTAGGTAAGCAATTTATGCCCGTGGCTTGCCAGTTGGGGGATTCGTAATGACCGTTCCTGGGTTGACCACGGCTTGCGGGAATGTTGGCATGGTGTACGACCCCCATGCCGCTAGTACCCGTGACAGGTCGATCCCGTCCACCTTGCCGTCTCCATCCATGTCCTCAAAGACAGGTTTCGTTTGACCCCATCTGGCGAGGATTCGATTTAGGTCTTCCTGATCAACCACACCGTCCTGATTGATGTCTTCCATCTTGGCAGACAACTTGACATGCTGCACCTTATATCCAAAGGGAGTGAGTGCTGCAACAAGGTTTGCGAAGGTAGCCTTGCTGACCGATTGACCACCGTACTCCAATCCAACAAAGACTGTGTCTCCGTATGCGTCTCGCACCATCACAGGTGAACCCGAGTCGCCAGCAAAGATAGCGAGTGCTCCGTTCCTGAACGCCCCATCGTTGATGCCATCCAAGCATGCGTTGAAGTTGTACCCTCTCGTATCGTTGGTAGTTGTATCCAAGTATGCGCTCTTAAAGAGTGTCTTGTAGATTTTGCCGTTGCTATCCTTCGTCCACAGCGAAGTGCCTGTGGGAATGTAAAGCGGATCAGCGATCCTGTTATAGATTTTGACATCGGAATCGGGAAGTTCCTTATCAAACTCAAGCATAGTCGTATCAGGGCCGATGTTGAGATAGACGCGAGTGACCTTGTTTTCATAGAAAGCACCGCTCTTTCCTAGGAACCGAATACCACCTGTGTTGTCATTCGGGTCGGGTCTAGCACCACGGAAGTGTTGGCAGATAAGCGCATGCCGTGGCGAGATCAGCACCGCGCCATAGGTGCATTGATTCCAAAAGTTCACGCTGTTTCGATCATATGGAATCGTGAAGAAAATATTGTTGAAACTATTGTTTGGAATGTTGTTGCAGAAGTTTCGATGGAGGGCGCTGGTGCCCGACCAGTCAATGTGGTCATATGACTGACACTCTGAGTTGTAACCATTGGGTGCGATACCCCCGCTTGTTGGTGTGGCTTGTGTTGGGTAGCGGTACACATCGTGGATGTTGGGTTTGTAGTAGCGCAGTACTGCCATGTGGTCTCCTTAAAATGTAATATTAATATAATATTCTTACACTCCCGCTAAGGTATCCCCCTTTTTAAGAAATTCTAATTTTATTCCTTTTCTCCAGTCTTTCACGTATCCGTGCACGCATCTACCACCATAGGGATTGATCTTTTTGTTTCGTGCCTTCATTTGTTATTCAGTCATGTGTCGATATACAAGTTATGCTTAATATAGAAACAAAAGAAAAGCTACTTAGAGGAGACATCTGGTCTGGACTTCAATTGATGGAGCCTGATTACAGCGGATGGAACGGTACAGCAAGAATATTCGGAGATCTAGTGAGGGAATACAAACCCCCCTTTATACTAGAAGTGGGAACCTGGAAAGGACAATCCTGCTTCACAATGCTCGATGCTGCAACCAAGGAAGGACTAGATACAGACATCATATGCGTAGACACCTGGCTAGGATCCCAAGAGATGAGGACGAATCTTCCTCCTAGATCTCTTAATGAACATGATGCAAAAATATGGCTAAGGGAGAGGGATATGAAATTGGTGCACGGATACCCCACCATCTATCAGCAATTCCTGAGCAACTGCGTACATAAGGGATATTCCGAAAGAGTCATTCCACTTCCACAGACATCAGTGACAGGAGCCACCATCCTAAAGACATTCAAAGTACATCCGAATATGATCTATCTAGACGCAAGTCACGATTACGAAGACTTTACCCGTGACCTGAATCTCTATTGGGATCTACTCTCTCCAGGAGGCGTTATATTCGGAGACGACTACAACAGCTGGCAGGGAGTGGAGATAGGCGTCAATGAGTTTGTCGAGAGAACCAAGATACCACTGGGAGTATTCTCACTCCTCAGAGGATGGGGAAAAGTTTTTGAACAGACCTATTGGGTACTCCGAAAGAATTAATGAGATTCTGCCCTTAAGCGTCCTTACTTTCCTGTTCATCAAATTTATAAAATAAATCCTTTACCTCTCTGGTGCTCTCATTTTCCTTCCAGGGCATTTTTATTTTTCTGGTCCTCAGAGGCATGTCTAGTGCGCGGGCAGCCGCAGCGCGAGTTCTACCTCCAACAATAAAGCTTCCCAGACCCTCAGCTTCAACGATGTTTACTGCAGGATAGTCACCTCTGCCTATACCCACTAAAAGATTGCGAAGATATCCTTCTGGATCTCTTAGTCTTTTCTCTCCCCATTCGCTCTCCGCACTGTCTTCTCTATTCTCTTTCTTTGCCCATTCTATAAATTTATTAATTCTTTCCTCTTCGGATTCTCCTGTAACTTCTGGAGTATATGTATTCCCTATTCTGTCTAGATCAACTGGATCGGTGTATCCCACTGGAGATTCTGTCCATATTTTTTCTATTTCTTTGTCCGTGAGTCCGGATGCGACACCACGGTCCCTGTACCACTGAAATTCTTCCATAAAATCTTTCATTTCGCTGTAATTAGATGCATTTTTATACCAATTCATTATTCATCCTCATCGTCATCCCAGTCTTCATCATCATCCGTCTCTTCCTCTGGTTCATTCCAGTCTTCTGGAGTTCTCTGCAGTTCTGTATCTAGATCCCATGGTCCGTAGTGCTTGTGCTCGGTAATTTTCTTTCTTACGTCTGCAAGCGTGTACGACATGTAGCTTCCCTTTTCGTCTGGATTTATGTTTCCAAGGGCGTAATATATTTCTTTTGGTATATCTATACTCTTACCACTGGAGTGGTCCATTGCAATGCCCTCTTTTGTCTCAACCCAAGCATGAGGAAATCGATGCCCGTATGCACTTCCGCGACCGTGCACCAATGCGTGAACCAGCAAATCTCCGTTGTCTTTAGGAAAATTCCTCACTAAAAGAAGATTTAATGCCGCTTTAAAGCAGTCTCCGTCTCCTTTTGTCCATTTTCCTGCGCTCTTATACCAATTCATGATACTAATATTTAATATTATAGATTATAATAACCTTTTTTTTGATTGCTAATTCCCAATATCCTAAGCCGACCCTTTTAGGGATCTCCCCCATGAATTTTATAAATTTATATTTTTGGGGCAAGTTAAACCATAAATTTTACTTGATTCGTCTGAAAGATCCAAAGAATCCAGATATAATTAATCCTATTCCAATACCATAACTTATAAGCTGCTTTGTCATTAAATCATTTGTGTCTCCCATCCATTGCCTTTTCAGCCACCCGTTTCGGTGGATCCCCCCTTGATTATTATAACTTCTATCGCCACACCCATTCTCTATGTTACCCATATGCGCTAATACACCACTTTCTGAGATGTATCTCTTACCGTATAAATATTTTTCGGGCTTCAATAATACCTATTGGGTTTGTGCCATCGGACTCCATCGGATGCCCACTCAGCCGCTAAGGTATCCCCATAAGGGGCTTTTCATCACTAGAGGGAACGGATCCGCCACAACTGCCCTACGGGCAGAACAGGGAAAATATACCAGGCTTCTCCTTGCCCCAAAATTTTATTACCAAAACACCTTACGTCCCATGGACCATCCATAAACGCATGTGCCCGTAATTGAAATCCCCAGAGTCCATCTCTTTCCATGAATAGTGACACGATCCGCAGTCCAGATCCCTGTCGTCGTATCGCTTGAAACTACAGCCTATATCACCGAAGCACCTCTCTACGGCTGCAGCACTCAAAAACGTACCTACACCCGTAAGGCTCTTGTCCATGCCTCCCGTGTCATTCGAGTTTATCTTCACCCACTTAGGATCACTCGAGTCCACTACCTCACACTCGTAGCTCATTACCGGGGCATGACCCACTGCACACATCAGATCGTACTCCCATGCATCAGGAGGAAGATGGTGCGATATACCCCAGTGTATCACAAGGTCAAACTTCCCAAGATCGTAGTCCTTCGTCTGGTCCACAAGCTTTACCTCAAGGTCTGGCCAGTAGTAGTTCGTTGCCTCCACGCACCACTCCCTGCCGTCCGTTGCCAATGGGTTCGCTCCCCAGTCCTTCAGCATCTTGCTCACATGACCGTGACCACAACCAAGCTCAAGAATCCTCTTGCCCCCAAACCACCCCTTGCCACCCATAAGCTTGCACAGCTTCATCATCCTCACCATTCTCCATGGCTTGTACCACTGACCATTGAAAAGACTGCCGTGCTTAAGCTCGTTCTCCGCTTGCTGGCGGTTTAGCTCCTTCCACAGCCTCCCGTAGTCGGTAGGGTCGTTCTCAACGTGGTCGTTGGTCTTGCTTACGCTGAAATGTTCTATTTTATAACTTTCCATAGTGCGTGCTCCTTTAGGCTTCTATCGACTTTACATAAATAATAATATCATAAACTCCCACTAAGGTATCCCCCACGCCCGAAAATAATAATGCCATAACCTCCCACTAAGGTATCCCCTACGCCCGAAAATTAAATCCAAACACCCTGCTGTCAAGACTATGCTGGATCGGTGGTTGGATCGAAACCAACACGCTGATTCATTATTTTTTCAGCCATTTCTACAGATGCTGCAAGATTTTCAGGGTGTAAAACTTGCCGATCACCCAAGGTTTTTTTGATGAGTGAAAACAGCTCAATGTATCCATCCCTCTCCATCATTTTGAATAGTATGTTACCCCGACCCCAGTTTTGGCTTATTCTTCCAGGAGCTGCAGGCTGGCTGTAGGCCTCGCCTCTCAAACTTCTTATCCGCTTAATTGCTGAAGCTATCTCACGAGCTTGGGGCCAAAGCCACTTCCCTAACTCGCTTGGCTTACCTGATTCAAGTGCCTGTCTGCCCACCTTTGCCCAGGACCTTGCCATCCCTCGCAACTCCTCCTCAAGGCGACGGTACTCTTTGCGTTCCTCAGAACTTCCTAACTCAACTAATTTGCGATAACTACCTGAGGCACCTATCAGAGAGGGCTTCTTCACAAAGCGCCTTTCGGTGGGGTCGTAAATGGCATCAGCATTGGCACTCTGGGTCCCCACTAACGAATCTGGTGCGATCTTGAACTGGATTGGCCTCTCCTTAAAATACATAGTTTTGTCAAGATTTTCTATAATCCAATCGTTGATGACCCAAAACCTCCGATCTGTTTTAGGCATGTTGATGAAAACGGTGGTGTCTATGTCGCTCTTGGGGGTGTATTGGTAAGTTACTGCTGCTCCAATGACTTCATGATGCGTGATCTTGACCCCGGGATGGGTGGAATCAAGATATTCCTGTATCTGTGCAAGACCCCTGTTGATCATCTCAACGACATAATCGCTCATGCGGGTGGAGCCCGGATCAAATACATCGCTCAACTCCTTGGATGGATTGTCTACGATGCCCGCACGCTTCCACCAGTTGCCCACCGTTCTTGCCGCCATGTTGCGATTGATGTCTCTCACGATTACATTTTACCCCACCGCTTCGTAAAGTTCCTCTTTCAACCAGTTCATAATATTATACCTATACCACCTCCCACTAAGGTATCCCCTACGCCCGAAAATTAAATCCAAACGTTCTCGGGAGAACCCCGTACCGCAGAGATCATGTTGCGGATCCACACCCTCTTCACGTTCGCAACCGACTCATCTGAATCGTATGAACACGGAGATATGTGGACGTTCTCGTAACGACGCAGACTTTCGGTCTCATGCCTGCCACTCTCCACAGAGTAACCGCGAATCCTGCCCCCGTCCAGAGCATCCTTCAACGCCCCAATGTCAACAATAATGTCCGTTGCAAGATTCACCAGTATCAGGTCCTTACACATACCCAAAAGCTTCTCCCCTATAAGACCCTCATTGCTCTTGTTCGTATGAGGCTGGTGGCACGGTACGTGGATGCTCACCACGCAAGCCTCCCTGAATATGTCCTCCAGAGAATCCCCGCCGCCACGCTTCGGATCCACATCGTTGTACATAACACGCATCCCCAAAGCCTCAAGGAATGAACCCACGCGTGAACCTATGTGTCCCTTACCTATCACCCCTGCAACCTTGCCCTTCAGGTCAAGAGACTTCCTGCACTCCACGTCACGATCCTTCACCACGTCAACATACGCAAGATGACGGTTCCTGGCATGCAAAAGTATCTCCGTAAGTGCTGATTCAGCAACACTTTCTGTCGTAGTGTCAGGAGAATCCTGAAGCACAATACCAAGCCGCTTCGCAATACCAGGACTAAAGAAGTCCGCGTCAGTCATGTCAACATTAATCCCCTTCAAACCCCGAACACCCGGAAATTTATAAAATACCTCCGTAAGCTTGTCCAACTTGTTCGGGTCCGGAAAAGGCATCGGATCCATGTTCAACATCAGATAGTCGTAGCCCTCGCAACGCTTACCAAGCTCACGCTCCGTAATGTGCTTCGTCTGAACCCAATCCACCTGGGCAATCTCACGCAAAGGCTTCAGATCTTCGTCCGTAATGCCCCACATGTCCGGAAGAGACACCATAAGCACCCTGGGTTTCTTTCCCGAAAGCACCCTGGGTTTCTTTCCCGAAAAATTATCTCGCTCGTCCCTTGCAAATTTCAACCAGTTCATAATATTATACCTATACCACCTCCCACTAAGGTATCCCTTCCACCCAAAATTAAAAAACTACCATTTTCCCACTAAGGTATCCCCTCAGAGGGATTTTACCCCAAGTAATAGGGGGGTACGGTAGGGGGTAGCCGCCAAGGCACTTTCCGGTCGGCTCAGTTTGACGCTGGTTTGTCCGTGGTTTTTTCGTGGTTCGGTTGCACAGTTAGTCTATTCGCGGGATGCAACTTGTTACCCCACGGATTCCGGTTGGTCTGTGGCTGAGTCCGTCTGTGCAGGGTCTAGTGTAGCGGCGTGCTGCTCTGCCCGGTTCGACTTACTAGGGTTCGCCGTACTCGGCTTGCAGACGGGCTTCGTGAGCGGCTTCGGCTGCGGCTGCACGGGCTGCGTCTGCGTCTGCTGTGGCTGCGGCTGCGGCTGCCTTCGCGTTGGCGACGGCTGCCAACTGCGCGGCGTACTTGGGCATGATCTTGCGGAGGGATGCGATCTGCTTGGGGGACAGGGAGCCACGCCCCTTGAACTGCTCGACAAGGGAGGTGCAGAACGAAGCATCCACTCCGTTGAAGCCTACGCCGTTGTGATGGGTTGTGCTGCCTGCGGCGCGTTCGTCCTCGGTCTGTAGGGCGAAGATGGCAAGCAAGCCACGAATGAGCCAAGCGTCATCGGTCATCAGTTTGGTGCGGACGGTTTCGGCGGTGTAGGTAGTGGTGGGCATGGGTGGGTTCCTCTTGTCTAGTTAGTTTGTTTCCCCGATGCAACAATGGTACAGGGCGCGGTGTACGGCTCACCACGCCCTGCTTGGTTCATCCTGACCGTGGGTTCACCCGTTTAGGTGACCTGCACGGTGAAGGTGTTGAAGGTCTGCGTTCCTGGCACGGTGCGGACGGTGGTTGCGCCGATCCCTTCCATGACTTCCTTGACGGATTCGCTCATGGAGTCGCGGTACTCCTTGCGCTGCTCATCGGTCATCTGCTGCACGGTACTGACGATCTCGGTGATGCGACCGCGACCGAATCCTGCGAGGTGGAGTGCCACAGAGAGTAGCGTCCACGGGCAAGCGGCTTGGGGGACGGTCTTGGTGTACGGTTCGCCGCGCTTCATGTCGAAGGTGATGGCGAAGGTGATCTCGCCGCTCATCGCGCTTCCGGGGGTGATGTCGAAGTGGGTCTTGACGGCATCGCGGAGTGCGGTGGCGGTATCCTTGCTGACGCTGCTGATCTGCTTCACGGTTGGGTTCTCCTTGCAGGGGAACTATTCCCTTGCCTGATTAGTTTATTTCCCTGATGCAACTTCCCGCCGCAGTTCGCTCTTGGCGCGTCTGCGTTCGGTGCGGGGGTCGGTGTTCCGCTTGCCCCAAGTCTTGGCGCGGAGTCGGATGCCTGCTCGGAAGGCGTCGTGTACGAACTTTCCGGGTCGGTGTCCGGTGGGTGGCTTGGTGGTCATGTGGTGGGTTCTCCTTGCCCGATTAGTTTATTCTCCGGATGCAAGAAACGCGGTGGGGCAGGGAGGCGAGACGCTGCCTGCCCTGCCCCACACGCGGAACCCAATGTGTCAGGGGGTGACGAAGTGACACCGTGCAAGGTCGTCCATCGCGGTGATCTGATCTGCGGTCTTGCGGATTTCGGGGCAGGGAGTGTAGTCCTCGCCGTCCAGTTCGCCCTCGTCGTTGACGCTGCGGACAACCACGCAGTCTCCGCACAGGAAGTCTCCCATTGGTCGCAGACGCTTGTACCACAGGAAGGTTGCGACCGGATTGATGGGGAGGTTCTTCAACTTGCCCTCCTCGTCGATGTAGGCTGCGTGACCATCGCCCATCGGGACTGCCTCAATGTAACCGCCGCCGATTGCGGCCACGATGCTTTCGTATCCGGTGTTAGGGATTTCGCTCACGGTTCCATCGACCTTGATCAGGATCATCGTCTTGGTGCTGCTCATTGGTGGGTTCTCCTTGTGCAGTTAGTTTATTTCCCTGATGCAAGTTTCAGTCGGTGTTGAGGCTTGAAGCGTCATTCACCGCATCGGTGGGCGGGTTTGGCTTCTTTCCCTTTGGCGGGTTCTTCCGCTTCGGCTTGGTCTTGCCCTTCGGTGCGGCAGGTGATTCCTTCTCAATCACCTTGCTGCGGTTGTAAACCGGATACTTGAGGTGGTTGAGATCGTGGTGGAAGTCACCGAACTTCTTGCTCGTCTTGCTCACACGGTTGACCTTCCGTGCGACCATGAGCGACAGCACGATGTGGGAGACGAGCGATGCTGCCACACCAGTAGCGATGAAGGTCAATGCCTTGGGCATGGATCTGTCCAATGCGATTGCCACGGCAAACGAGACTGCTCCACCAGTCAGGGCAACGGTCAGGTACTTGAGGTTCCGGTTCATTGGGTTCTCCTTGTCGGATTAGTTTATTTGCCCGATGAAAGATTGTTGTGAAGCCATGAGTCGTAGCAGTCTTGGGCGGCTGCAACGGTTCCCTTGCTGAACGCCTCAGGGAAGGCGATTGGAACGGCACACCACGAAACATCTTCCTCAAAGTATTGATCGGAGGTGAACGAAAGGTTGCGTAGGTGCTCGGGCATCTGATTGAAACGCTCACGGGACAGAAGGTAGCCTCCGTGTCCTGCGGTGCTGAGGAAGTGGATTCCGTCAGCCACTTTCTGAGTGTCAAGAATCTTTCCCCACGGGCAGGGTGCGCCTTCGCGGTACATTGCTTGGTTCGACATGGGTTCTCCTTGTCGGATTAGTTTATTTCCCCGATGAAAGATTGTTGCTAGTTCGTGTAGTAGGCGTTGAGATTCAGCACCTTCTTGGTGATCTGTACGCCCCGTCGAATGTCGGTGATGCGGTCAAACAGTTTGCGCTTCGGAATGTATCCGTTCGTGACGGCCTCGTTTCCGATGCCACACTTGCGCTGAAGTTGCCATCCGCCGTAGGATCCCTGCAAGCAGAACGATCCTTCCTGCCCCATCGTGTAGCCGAGGAGCGAGTTCAGTTCGATCACAGCGCGATCCAAGTCCTTGATGGTGATTCGGGTGTTCATGGGTTCTCTTTGCCCGATTAGTTTATTTGCCCGATGAAAGATTGGAGGGGCGTGGTCAGGAACGCACCCGTTGGCTACCCGCCACAGGATCTCGTCAGAGAATCCCTGCCACGCCCCATGATGCACCCATTAGGCAAACTTGATCTTGACGGAGAGAATCTTGCCGTAGCGGTCACGCTTGACATAGACAGGGTATTCCCCGTCACCTGAATAGGTGGAGGAGGCAAACGCAAGGCCACCGAACTCACCGCAGAGGTTCTCCGACAGGGTGACAGCGCAAGCACCTGCGTAGTTCAGACCCGCCTTGTCGGTGCTTTCGCTCTCAAAGTCCTTCTTGATGTAGCACGGGTCGATGATCATGATCTGACCGCTATCGACCGAGATGTAGCCTTCCTTCTTGTAAGTCATTCGGTTCTCCTTGTCGGATTAGTTTATTTGCCCGATGAAAGTTTCAGACGGTAATGAAACTCGTCCCCTTGCCGTCCTTCGGCCAACGGTAATCTCCCGTGTTAACCCACTCATGGAACGGTGCGACAGTCCCGTCCAGGGTCACGATGAGGAGGGCATCGCAGTTCCCACAATCGGTGGTGGAACCCGCGATTTGGTCGAAAGACTTCAACTCAGGACTGAAGAAGCCCCCGCTGTTGCAGCAGGGGCAGGTGAACGAGACGCGGAGCGGAGTCGTGTTCATTGGTTGATCCTCGTCAGGTGGCGGGTGCGAACTTGCTCCACTCGCTCGGGCTGTATTCGTCCTGCCAACGCTCAATGAAGTCGCTGATGATGTCGTGAACCTCGTCCTCGTTCGGGACGGAGCGGTCAGCCTTAGCCCAAGCGGTCACGATGGCGTTGCCAGTGCTGCCCTTGCAGAGGCTGATGGTGTCCTCGTAGACGAAGACGATCATGTTCGGGTATTCGGGGTTGGACTTGACGAAGTGGACGATCATGGCTGGGTTCTCCTTGTCCAGTTAGTTTATTTCCCCGATGCAAGTTCGTAAGGTGACGGGGTGGACAGCCCGCTCGGACTGCCGCACCCCGCCACACAGGATGGCTCAGATTCCCAGTCCGCGATTGTAGACGCTGTTCTGTTCGTCCAGTTGCTCACGGGCTTCGCGCTGCTCCGGTGTTTCAGAGGCACGGTGGATGATAAACGCCATCCAGTCAAGCGCGTCCTCGAATCCGGTACGAGAAACCTCAACCATCTGCGAGTCCGGGTTTCCCTTCACGGCGACACGCGGTGCGATGTCCAGTTTCGCCTTCAGACGGTTGATCTCGCTGATGAGGTTCTCTGCGACCTTCGGGCTGATGTCAGTCTTTGACTTGCACATGAGACTCTCCTTGTCCAGTTAGTTTATTTACCCGATGAAAGTTTCAATGAGCGGGGAAAGCATTCCCCATCTCTTGCGGCGTTCGATGAGGCGATGCAGCGCAAGCGTCACACGGCAGTCTTGCAAGCAGTAACCAAGCATCAACGGATCCGGCTTGCTCCAATCAATCGGAGGCTTTTCCTTGTGGACTCCCAAGCGGTATCCCCAAGCCTCAAGCGAGTTCGACCCCTTGCGATCAGGGTTGGTGATGCGGTGTTCGCGGAAGCCGTGGGGAAACATCTTCTTAACGGACTTGTAAGTGCAGTTCTTCTTGATCCGGGAGGGAAGCGGTGTTCCACTCCACACCTCCATTGCACGGATATCAAACGCAAGGTTGTGTCCGATCAGCATATCAGCAGAGTAAACATGGATCAGACCTATGTTCAGCGTGTCGCTTTCGTAAGAGTATTCCTCTCCGGTGTCTGCGTCAATCGCGCAAAGGCAATGAATCTTCTTGAGCGAAGAACTGTCTCCCTTGTTCCAAGCATTGAAGTCGATTGCGTTTGTTTCTGCGTCAATCACAAGTCGCATTGGGTTCTCCTTGTGCAGTTAGTTTATTTGCCCGATGAAAGTTTCACTCCCCGAAAGTCCTCTTCATGAACTCCTTGTCTTGAGCCTCCCGATCACGCAAGATTTCGGCTGCAACCTCAGCGCGATGCACAGGCATCTCTCTTGGGAAGTCAAAGGTTATCCTTACCTTCCCGCTCTTGATCTTTTCAATCCGAATAATTCCAAGCGGTGCGGCAGGATTTCCGACCACAACTTCTTGGCCTTCTGAACGGGTGATGCTAAGCATATCTGTCCTTGTCGGGTTAGTTTATTTGCCCGATGAAAGTTTTGGCTGTTGACTCCCCGCTGTAGACAAGAGTGATGGTCGGTTTTTCAAGACGAGTTTTGTCAATGAAGACCCCGTCGCGCTTGAGATTGTGCATGGCGGTCTTTTCCACCATGCTGTCTTCGCGTCCCGTCATCGTAATCACCTCCACGGTGACCACGCTCGTCTTCAGTTTCCAACACACATGAAAGGTTTTCATTCGATCACTCCTCTTCGCTGATGATCTCTTCCGCAATCTCGCGGCGGTTCACCGGGACTTCCTTCGGGAACTCAAGTGCCACTTTAACTTGGCTTCCCTTGATGGCTACAATACGGATGATCCCAAGCGGTGCGCGTGGCTCACCTATCACGATCTCTTCGCCTTCTCTACGGGTGATTACAAGCATTTTAGCCTCCTTGCTGAAATTAGTTTATTCGACTGATGTAAGTTTGCCAACGCACAGCCCCACCTTTCCCGCGAGAATTTCTCCTCTTTGGGTCTAGTGGGGCTGCGGTGGGTTCCGTTCGCACCCTTTTTAACACCTTGAGCGAGGGAAGGATGCCGACGCTCTTTCTCCCCTGCGGCTGCGCATTCACCACAGTTGGAACGCGGTGCTGAAAGTCCGGACTTTCTGCATGGCGTGGGAGGCGGTAAAGCAGGTTTCCCTGCCGCTCTGAGCCTAATACCCTGTTTATACTCGCTCAGACGAGTCCGCAGTTAGTTTATTCCTGCGATGAAAGTTTACTTCACATACGAATCAAAGGCACTCTCAATCGCGCCGTTGATGGCATCGTGAACAGGACTCGGGTTGATGGAGAAGATGATGCTGTCCACATCATCGTCCGACATTTCACGGTCAAACTCTCGCTTGCCCATCTTCTTAACCTGAGTAGCAAGATCGCTGAACGAGCGATCAAAGACGAAGATCAGGCTGTCCCCACCATGCGTCTTTTTCATGGCGTTGAGGGCTTCGATATACTGGTCAAGTGTCATGAGTTCTTCGTGCATTGGATTCCTTTGTTTGATTATTTCATTTTCTCCGATGAAACTTCAGCCTCGGTGTTAGGCTTCTGTTCTGCACGGAGTGAGGAAAGTTGAATTGTCAACGCCTCAAGGTTACGGTTGAGGAGAGCCAGTTGGTCAACCAAAGTCGGAATGTCACGAAGAATCAGCCTTTGACCCATTACAGTTTCATGGAGTTGAATCACGGGAGTCCCTCTGCGGTGCTGTTGGGAAGGATGAAACATTGCCTAGTTAGTTTATTTGCCCGATGAAAGTTTCAGAATGAGTCCGTGTTGAACTCGTATTCTTCCATATCCGCCCACTTGCGGATGTTACGGGCGATTGCAAGGCGGATGATGTAGCGAGGCTCGGTGTCTAGCGCACCAAACTTCTTTTCATATCCAAGTGCGATGATCTGACGCTCAACCTCACGGAGCATCTTCGTGGCAGCACCAACCGCAGCGGTGCGACAATTCGTGATGTTGTTCTGAAGTTGACAGTTGATGATGTTATTGATCTTCGCTGCCGCATCCTCTGACTGACTCCGGTCTCCGTTGTCGGGGGTATACAGTTCGTACTGGTCGGCATCAAAGTTGGCGGGAATGAATGTCATGGGTGTTCTCCTTGTCCGATTAGTTTATTCATTGGATGAAACTTTCTTTCACGCGGCGGCGTACATCGGTCAGTCAGTCCACAGCACTGCGCGGAGGCGCAAGATGGTCGCATCGAGTTCATCGTCACTGATGTCCATGCGCTCTGCAATGGACGCTCCAGTGCGACTGTCGGACAGAGCCTGATAGGCGGCTTCTAGCACAATCGTCAGATCGGAATCGGTCCATCCACTGATCGCGGTCTTCGTTGTTGGTGTCGAGTCGTTCCTGCACGGTGCTGGGATCTCCGCCGCGTGGTGCATCCGCGCCGACTGCACCTCCGCATCGATGCGCCCGACTGTGTTGCCGTTCACATCCTTCAGGATGCGCCCGATGTGCGAGGTGACGGTATCGGTCGCCGTCTCAAGTGCCGTTTCGATGACCCAAGGCATCGTGCCGTCGTTGATGATGCGCATGACCTCCTCGTATGCCGCAACGCTCGATCCTCTAGCATCGTCCGGGGCGAATGCGGCGTTGTTGCATGCGAGGTTGATTGTGATCTTGATTTGCATGGTCAGGTTCTCCAGTGTGAGAGGTATCAGGCAGTGATCTTGGACAGGGGTTTGTGAATCCAGTAACCGTAGACGCAACGAGTGCCGTCACGGGACGGGTCAAAGGTATCGTTGATTACTCCGTCAATCACGGCGGTGTAATGCTTGCTGACCTGCACAATAAGACGGCCCTTCGGCAGTTCATCCGAACGCAAATGGGTCTTGCACCCGCTGCCAATTCCCATCGTTGCGACATACTGGAAGCCAAGTGCCTCCATGTAATCGCGGAACCACTTGCGCTTGGTGTTCACTCCGTTACTGGCAGATGACTTGTAGCGACCTCCACGGGTGATGCGCTGAGTGCGGCATCCGTTCGACAGGACATCGTAGACCTCCTGATACGGAAGCCCGGTGATAATCGCAATCGAACGAGTCACGCAGTCTCCGGTGTGTCCCTTGTATCCGGCAGCGGCTCGTCCTCCATCGTTGTACCTGAAGTTCATCGGGTTCTCCTTGTACAGTTAGTTTATTCCCCGGATGTAAAGTTGACGGGTAGGAACTTCCGAAGAAGAACCTACCCGTCTAATGGGGAGGAGAACCCAAAGTCTTAACCGACAGCGCGGACAAGCAGGAGAGTCTGAATGGACTCCTCCGCAGCCATCCCTGCGAGATTCGACTGATGATCGTCAGGAATGTCAAGATTCATCAGAATCTCTTTGATATCATCCCAACGGTCGGTGATGTGTTCGGAGTTGTAGTGGCTCCCGCAAAACTCAGGGGCGAGTTCGCGGATCATCGACTTCGCACCACCACCACCGTAGACATCGTTCAGCGACAGGTCGAGCATCGTAATTGCGATGAGGCAATTGTTGCAAGCCAACGATTCGTGCACGGTCATCTTCTTCGTCATGGGTTCTCCTTGTCCGATTAGTTTATTCAGCGGATGAAACTTTCAGAAGTCTTCGTCTTCGTCTTCGTCTTCGTCTTCGTCCTCATCCATCCACGGTTCGTCATTGTCGTCGTCATCTTCGTCATCTTCGTCATCATCATCCGCCTCTTCGTCGCCATCGGTTGTATCCTCAACAATCTCTTCAATTTTCTCGAATATGAAGTCAAAGATGTCAGTTTCGTACTGAATCAGTTCTTCCATGACGGCGGCGACCTGTGCTTCGGTAAGTTCAGGGTAGGTCTGACTGACGATTTCCGGTTCTATATTTAATGTAAATGATTTGATCTTGCCCATAGGAGTTCCTTTCTGTAGGAACCCTTTATCGGCTAGAAACCCACCTAACCAAAAGAGAAACCTCGTCAGGGTTAACAAAACCCTTCACATCTTCACTAAAGTCAAAACCATCGGGGCGAACAAAATCGCCGTCAGGGTTGAAGACGGCAACCTCGGCGTTGGCGCACTCCAGAGTCCCCTTCGGCCCATCAAGAAACATGGTTGAGTCTGCGTTCAAGTCGCGGTTGGAGCAGTAGTTGAACGCTCCAAACTGTACGGAGATCATCCATCCGTTGGAGAAGGTCATCTGAAAACCCATGTTTCGGCATGAACGGAAGCATGGGTCTTTCGCAACGGTTTTGCCGGGATCGGTCAGCATGGCATCAAAGTTGGCGGGAATGAATGTCATGGGTGTTCTCCTTGTCCAATTAGTTTATTTACATGATGTAACTTCGACATCTCCTGACCTCCAACGCTTGCTTACCTTCATCCGGTGTCTAGTCCACCGCGACAAGAAGGTGCGGTACTTCTCCCTTATGATGTTCCTAAATGACGGAACAACATGGTGATCTTGGATGGAGAAAACGAATTCCCCATTGGGGATGAGTCTTTGAAGATCGTCCTGATAAATAAAGAAAGAATCAACGATCTCGTTGGGAGTCCACTCCGAATCCCTGAATTTCACCTCAATGTGAGTCCTATCTGGACTGTCCGTGTTTCCGAAAGAAAGACTTATATCTTGATAAGTAAAGTCCTTCATGTATTGGATCACGACAGGAATGTCGCGTGGATGGACATAGGCATCAAGGATACAGTTGCATATCGCAGCCGGAAATGGCTCCTTTAGCGCAGCAAAGATGGAACGGAGAAAGTTAGCCATATCTCCTCTATCGGCAGATTATTTGCTTTCGATAGTGCCTTCACGGAACATTGCACAGATCGTCTGTTCCAACTCCACTTGGCGTTTCGCAAGTGCCTTGATGCACCCTGCGTATTGCTTGGAATCGCCAATAATGTTCCACTTTCCTGACTCACCCTCAAGGGTAAAGTCAAGGCGGAAAGTCAGTTTGGGGTAGGCAGCGGCAAGTGCGTGAATGACAGGGACAGGCGGTGACCAAGCGGTATCGAAACTGTAGATAGTCATGGTCGCTGTTTCTTGGGGGCTGTTACCTTCAGAGTTACAGGCATTCCACTTAGTCCCCCAATGGGCACAGCACCATTCGTACCAGTTATCGAAACCATAGCGGCTCTTAAGTTCATCAAGACGCTTTGCATCATCTTCAGTAAGAGCGTTTTCAAGCCGCCACTTCAGAGTGTCCTCCGGCCATTCATTCTCCTTCGCCAAATGAATGATTTGCTCTCGCGTCATCGGACGGGGAGAAGTAGTGCCTTCCAGTTCCTCGGGCATTGGGATCACGAAGTTGAAGTCGAACACCGGAACGATTCGCTTCTCGTACTTGTTGCGGCACTCGTCTGGGTTTTCCTCCGCCCACTTGTTGATTAGAGGCTTGAACTTGCTGCGGATGAAAGCCTTGAGTTCGGATGCAAACAGATCGCGGTCGGCCTTCTTACCCTTGACCTTGAGAAGATTTCCAGTCCAGTTTGGCATTTATGCTCTCCTTGTACGATTAGTTTATTCAACGGATGAAACTTTCGTGCTCGTTCTCATGGCGGCGGCCCCGGCATCAGGGCATCCCTGATAGGATGAAGAACATACTGTGAAATGACATTTAGTATTGGTGTCTTTATGAAAATGTAAAGTAACACAAAGAATCCGCATAGAAACCAAAATGAAGCCATGATGGATTCTGAGTTTGGACTCAAAGCCCTGCGTATTTCGCTCTGTCTTTGCTTCTTCATACTATTATCCTGTTTGCCGGATGTAAAATGACCACCTGAGCATTTAGGCTACAGATGGTCGTAGTGTTTGCACTTATAACGAGAGTGCGACCCGTGAGATGAACTCAAGACTCGTGGGTTCTCAAAACGACATCAATCCCCGTTACGAATCCGTCCTCAAGGCGCACCGTGACGGCTCCTTCGCCGTCATTTGTGAAAGCATCCTTGTTCTTGTGATATCCTACGGCAGTCATAATGTCGGAAGTATCAAGACCGACAAGCGTACCGTCCGTATGGACTGCAACTGCTCCCGTCAGATTGCCGTCATCGTCATTCAGCAGGATGAGTTCCATTCCCGTTGTATTGTCGCCTTCTGCAAGCGCAACGGCAGCGGTCACTTCGCTGAGACTGAGGAAATCTTCGTAATTCGTGTTCATATTTCTAGTTTATTCCTGTGATGAAACTTTGAAACGCCCCCGACAGGGTTCGAACCTGTGACCTACGGTTTAGGAAACCGTCGCTCTATCCAACTGAACTACGAGGGCTTTCCAAACTATACGGCTCCATCACGGGAGCGGCAAGTTTTTCATGTGCTTCAGGACTGATTTAAGTTCCTGCTTTTCCTTTTCCTTGATGCCATCGCTCTCAATAATCTTTTCGATTCGGTGCGATAGATTGAAAGCCAAGACTTCCATGAAAGCCTTGCCTCCTTCCGTAAACGAAATGTCGTTCAGATAGCCCTTGTCGTCAAAATTGGCATTGACGATTCCCTCGGAAACAAGGGAGAGGACAAGAGACTTAAGTTCTTTGTCAACCACATCTTTCATGTCCTGCTTCATGGAGGAGACATGAGAGTTTATTTCTTTAGAAAATGCATCGCTCATTGCTTGTTTCCTGTGCAACTACTTTATTTCCGCGATGAAAAATCTTCGATCTTCTTCTGACAGACAATCACGGAATACTCTTCGTGTTCGTTATCGGGCGTTCCCCAACAGAAACCCCTGAGCGGAATGTCGTTGAACCAAGTGATTGTACGACCGCATCTTGGACAACGGTCAATCAGTTCCCCAAGGCTCTTTGATTTTCTTGAAGAATCGTCTTTCTTGCTCATTTTGCACAGTTAGTTCATTTGTCGATCACCACAGGTGCGGTGACCGGAGGTGCGCTTCTTCATCCAGTTTTCTATCTCTAGCGATGCATGACGGGCAGAAGTGGAAAGTCTCCCAAGATTCGTCCACATAACGGTAGGTGGCAGGACGCATCAATGATTCGGGAAACTTGCCGTCACAGCCGTCACAGGAACACTCAGGTTCGTTGTCAAAGGGGTTCTGCATCCGGTTCTCCTTGTCCTATTAGTTTATTTGCCCGATGAAAGATTGCCAATTATTGAGATGGCACTTACATACTTGGCATCATTGCGATGCTGAGGATGTAGCCACGCGGGATGGTCACTTCCTTCTGATCGTCTGTTGGTTCACTACCAAGAACCGCGACAACATTGTGGGCATCCTGAGACTTGATCCATATGGGAACAAGAAAAGCACCACGGTTTGCAAATGCAGGGATGAACTCATTAACACCGTCCTCAGAAATCTGAGCGAGGGCAAACTTGTACCCTCTTCCAATCATAATCCGTGCGCGTAGTTCAAATGACATTGTTAGTCCTCTTCTTCGTTTGCAAACATGATTTCCCAACCCTTGGGCGAGATGCCTGTCTTGATGAACTCACGATCCCCTGCGTTAAGGTAGTGGAAGATGTTCTGAATCAGACCCTCGCCGTTCTTGTAACGCTCAAGGTCGCCTGAATCCACCGTGACTGAGTAAGCCTCTCCGGTGATTCGGCAGTTTTCGGTGATGGTAACGGGGTTCTGCATCCGGTTCTCCTTGTCCGATTAGTTTATTTCCAGGATGAAAGATTTGCCCTGCTTGGATTTGAACCAAGAAAAGGAGATCCAAAGTCTCCCGTGATACCGTTTCACCACAAGGCAGTCATTATGTTTATCGGCAAAACCCCTCCACCGGATTTCTCCGGTGAAGGGGACTGAACTTGACAGACCATACAATGGCAGGGCATACCTAGACTCGCCATACCTAACCTTAGTTCGGTTTACCCAAGCACAGACAATGCTGCGTCATGGGCTTCGTTTGTCATCTTGAAGCCCGTTGCAAAACGGTTGCTCCAACCACGGATCAGGGGATTGGTCGATTCGTTCTTCACCTGATTCTCATGCTGAACCCACTTGGTCACGGAGTTCATCGCAAGCCAAAGGTTCGGCTCCTGACCAAGAACGCCGCGCTCGTTGTCAAGCGTCATGCTCCACTCTGCACGGACACGGGAAGCCTTGCGGTTTGCGCGTTCGATGGTTTCAACACGGGCTTCATACTGCTCCTCGTTCTCGTCTGCACGGCGAGGCGGGATGTTGGTCATCGGCATGATGGCATCATAGTACGAAGCGATCTCTGCATCGGTCATCTTCTTGGAGATCATTTGGTGCATCTCCTCATCAGCCTTGTCGAACGCGGCAAGGGTGATGCCGAGAATGCGCTTCGCCTCAGCGAGTCGGTTCCATGCACCCTTAGTGTGACGAATCTTGATGGCGCGAGGAGAACCCTTGACTTCGCGGAGCATGAGATTCAGAGTATTGGCGCAGACGATCCTGTTCATGTGCGCTCCCGCAACGAAGTGGCGCATACCACAGAAGTTGTTGGTGATACCGATGAATGGCTTGTTGACATCCTCACCGCTGCGGAACTCGCGGTCGATGCCGAGATCAACGAAAAAGTCCTCGCGGTTGTGAAGGCTTCCTGCGCTGACAACACGACCCGTCCCGTGAGCAACAACAAGATCGTTAGCAAGACCAAACATCTCGTCAAGGTTGATGATCTCGTAGGTGTCACCCACGACACCGTTGCTCTGCTTGTCATCGGTAGTGATGACAGCCTTGAAGCCTTCAACTTCCACGCCATCGGCGGTGAACATCGGAACCTTCTCGTAGGAGTATGGGAACTGCTCCTTGAGATCGGTCATGCTGATCGAATCCATCTGCTGACCCAACCCGTGCCAACCACGGTCACCAACGATGAGGACGCGATCACGATTCTTAATTCCATGTGCCATTGTTGTTCTGCTCCTAGATGATTGAGATTGCCCACTTGGGCAAGACTACTTTATTCAACGGATGCAACTTTGCCGTACCCACGAAAGCCTTCAAACCGGGTTTCCCCGGTAGAAGGCGAGAAGCATACCTCTTCTGACCTTACCGAACCTGACCGTATCATGCCCCAACAAGACTAAAGAAAGCCTCCAAACCGGGTTTCCCCGGTAGAAGGCGAGAAGCGGAACACATCGCATCACACCCTACCTAAACTAGCCCAATCTGAGGGCATCCGACCTAAAGAAAGCCTCCAAACCGGGTTTCCCCGGTAGAAGGCGAGAAGCAGACCACTCCTGAGCGCAACGAACCGTATCCTGCCAAAGCAGACCATAAGAAAGCCTCTCTACGCATTTCTGCGGAGAGAGGAGAGCATCACTTGTAAGACTCAATGGTGAACCGACCCATCGTTGGACGCAGTTCGCAAAGACCCTTGAGCCTACCGCCCGTTTGAACCCAACGGATAAGGTCTGCTTCATCAACAACGGACGGATCATACTCAACATTGAACTCGCACGACCAATCGTGGAAGATCGGGCGGGTTCGCGTCACCTTGCTGCCGTTTACATCAACGAGGCGGGAGTCGATGAAAATATCTTTGCCACGAAGGTCAGCAAGAGTCTTGATCTTGTTGTCTCCCTTGTAGCGCAGACGAGCCGATTGAGTAATGAACACTCCTGCCTTGAAAGACATCCCGCCTTTGAAAGCCTTTGCTCCCGCGAGAAGGGTCGCGTAAAGACACTCAGCGGGAATGATGGGATGCGAGTCCTCAGACCAAAGACCAGTATCCGCATCGCGGCTACTCATGTAAAGACCGCCTTCCCACTCAATCTTAGCCACCTCAATATGATCCTCTTCGGTCTTGCCGCGCTTCTTGGTGATCTCCTTCAGACGCTTGGTATACGAATAGAAGGGCGAAGCCAACAGACCGTTGTGCATCATCAACGGTGCGATTCCCTTGATGATGAAAGTCAAGGTGCGTGTTCCGGTATCAATAGGACTTGCAACAGGCATTATTTGTATCCTTGTGCGAATGCTCAACTTGTTGTGCCACTCGGTGCGGCACTATTACCCCATTAGTCTATTCTCGGGATGCAACTTTCACCTATGTAGTCTATGCACCTTGAATCATCTCTTCAGAGGTGGAACTATAGCCCAATAGACCAAATAGGCAAGCAAAATAATGCAGATTCCCCGGATTAGTTAAAATACCCGGCTATGAACCGGGTATCGTAGAAGCGTTCCCGGCTGGACTCGAACCAGCGACCTGCCGCTTAGAAGGCGGCTGCTCTATCCAACTGAGCCACGGGAACTTAAGATTGTCTAGTCAGCCAAAACTTGTTCTGTTTCAGCGGAAAGAGGCTTTGCTCCTCTTGCCATCCACTTCTCGGGCTGCATACCCGCAAACCAATCTTGAGGAGTAGGGATAAATCCCATGTCCTCAATAATGTGTTGCTCCGCAATGGTACGGACAGGCACGGGCTTTCCGTCAGAATCCCGCACAAGAACCTCACCGAAAACCTGTTGGCACAGGAAGATTCCGAAAGACGAATGAAGGATTGCCCGATGACGAACATCAGGGATAAGAGCCTTCGTCTGATCGAACCATTCGTGAATCTCAATGTAATCGCTCCAAGTGCCTCCGAAACGCTTGACACTTGACAGAGCGTGATGGTAAGGGTGACTCATGCCATTAGTTTATTCACCCGATGAAAAATCATACCTTATCTAAACAAGCCTCAACCAACCTAAACTGACCCTGTTGTGTCAAATAAGTTCGTCAGAGCGGTACTCATCGCTCGGTGTTTCATCTCTGACGAATTGCATCAACTTTGCGATGCAGTCATCGGGACTTAGTTGAATGTATTTCCATTGACCGCCTGAGTAAATTGGGCGATTGATGAAGTCCCTTACTTCGTAGTCGTATTTCAGTACCCTAAAAGAATCGTTTGACGGGTTGTAGAATATGTGGAGCATGACTGATTTATTGAAAACTCAGGATTGTCCAGTTGCCCATTTTCAAGCCACCATCTCTTGATTGCAAAGGCGTCTTTTTTTAGTTTGCATGAATAAACAATTTCGTATTGACTTCCCCACGACGAAGCATATCGGGAATCCACCTGATTGCTAATAAAAGGACACCTTTTTTCCGCAGAAAGCACAGATTCCACCGCGTCTACGGTGCAGCGAACTACCAAAATGTATGATCTGTTCTTTCTTGACATGACAATCCTTCAAACACATAGAACTAAGCATTTCTATATGAAAAGAAAAAATCCTTTGTAAAACTTGAGGAAATGCAAGAGATTTAAGACTCGGTGTTAGCCGTGCAAGTTCAAGGCTTGCCGTACTTCGCCTGAGTACCCTTAGACGCTTGTTCGGAACACCGACTCCGACATCGGTGTTACACATCTCCAAATGCCCTCAGTAGGGTTCGAACCTACGACCAACCGGTTAAAAGCCGGTTGCTCTACCAACTGAGCTATGAGGGCGTTTTTATGAGTGACTCTGACGGGATTCGAACCCGTGTAGCAGCCTTGAAAGGGCTGAGTCCTGAGCCAGACTAGACGACAGAGCCTTTTGCTCAATCAGTCATTTCTGTTTTCGACATTTAGGTGTGAATGTCCACCAAAAGGACAACATCTTGTGTCTCTTCAGTCTCGGCAGCATCACGAAGGTCGAAGCAGCGGTAGTCATATGGCGTAGCCATTGTACGACTGAACAACCCAAACCGGGAAGAAAGAATGCAATCTCTTATAAGTCTTGTCCTGTGGATGTGATTTGAAACCTCCTCTTGAAGCATTTTGGCTACCTCTTCATCTCCATTTGATTTTGTCTCTATGTCCACACCATCCATCCACCAAACTTTGTTTGACTGGATCGTTTCAACAATGTGTGCGTCCAAATAAGCAGCCAAATCCTTCTTGCATATTGGTGGAGGGTTTCCTACTGTCCCATCCTTCTTGTAAAGACCTAATTTCCAAATAAGTTCACCTTTGACAGTTTCGTGACTGAAATCAATTAGCCCGTTCCAAGTCTCCTCGGGACTAGACTTGATGAACTTTGAAATGATGGAATCACGACCCCTGTAATCTTCCTTGCCATCAAGCAAGTTGAAAGATTCGCCATCTTCAGAAATGATTCCGCAAATCTCGTACCAGTTGTTTTCATCCATGTGACTGGATGATGCATAGTCGTTTTCAAAGACTTTTGCTGCGTGTTCTGCCTTTCCCTTAAGAGAGAAACAACTTGGCACGGAGATCAGGAATGCATATGTTGCGTGCATGGCACTATTATTTTATTCCCGGGATGAAATATCCTTATACTGTGCATCTCGGTATGCCTTGTCCATGTCATTTGGCATAATTCTGCCCTTCGGGTCGGGCAGAATGATCCTCAGTACAGGCCGTTCACATTCCTCTGCCAAGACCAACCTGCACTTGTATCCGCCTGACAGAACATCGTCAAGAATCTCTCCATCGGAGAACTTGCGACCACTTTTCGTTCTTGCGGCAAGATCATGGAAAATAGAAGAAGCGATCTCAGGCTTGAGTGGAAGGGTGATCTGAAGATCAAATCCTCCGATCAGGTCAAGACCGTGAGTATGGCAATTGAATCCGCTCGGACTCTGCGGGTCATGGTCCGTAACATAGTGCATAAAGAACCCATATTCCATGAGTGCCTTTGCTTCCCATTCCGCCGCCTTGTCAGGCGCACTACAGTATGCACATTTGCAGTTTTCATGCTCGTCCATTGGGCATTATTCCTTTCAGGTTTAGTTTATTCACCCGATGCAATATCTCGCTTTTCAAAAGCGCGTTTGCCCATCCACAGTCTTTTGCTCAGTTCACGGGCCTCAACCGATGATGCGATAGCAGCAAGGGCTGCACCACGACTCGTAAGACTAGACCTGTCAGCCTGATTGATGGAGTTGCTATGAGCCGCAGTCTCCAAGCACACCCTCGCGTTATCTCGGATGTCTCGCATGGATTCGCGGTAACGCCTGTCGCTCTCGCGCAGCGTATCGACTGCACGAACAGGAACAAGACCCGAACCGCTGTTCTTGACGAAACAGGCGTGACCGAAATCTCTCTTGAAAGCCGTCTTGATATAACCACGACACTTCACACGAGCGATGCTCCAGCGGTCAGTTCCGATGCAATCAGTCGGAACTCCCGTAACGCGGGAGATGATCTCTGCGGTGATGATCTTGCCTTCAGCGATCTCTCCGGGTTCAAACCTGACTTTAGCGGGTCTGCCACGCGGACGAGAATCTAGGTCTTGACCAATCACTTCATGTGCTTTGGGATTGTCAACGGAGGAGGTATCCATGCCTCTATCTTATTCCCCGGATGAAAAATTGGAAGAGGATGTATCTCGCTTTCGGTGGGGCAGAACCGAATATCCGGTTGTCTCTCTATCTACTCCATATACATGGAGTGACATTCAAGAACAAGAACGAACAAACTGATTAAGTGTTCTTTCTCTGATCTGTTCGATTGCCGATTTTGTTTTATCGGTAAGGATACAATCGGTGCTGTTCATCAGAGTGTTGACGCTAACAGAAACCGAACGCCAAGCATATCTCCAAGCGTCAATGTTAAACTCAGGTTCAGGGCAGAGACTTTCATCCTCTGCCTCGTTGATACAAACCCTCACATACCGATTGCCGTAATAGTCTAAGGCAACGGTGACATATCCGCCTTTGAAGAAGAAATGCTCAATCAGTTTATCTCTGTTCTGATTCTTCATTAATTATTTCCTTCAGCCGAATAGTGCCTTCTTCTTTCTCGACACTTTCCCGAAGCCTCTGAAGGGCGATTTTTCTTCGCAACCAAAGAAGTTGTTGTGATTTTGGCGTTTGGAACATCGGGACCATGTAGATCACCGACTCACCATAGCAAGTCTCTTGATGCTCAATACTGGATGCGAAATCCAACTTTCATCTCCTTCCTCGGTATTTTCAAGAGCAATAGAAGGCGATACGGAAGATGCTAGATCGGGCTTGTTAGAACAAAATTTACTCAGTTCGGACTTTTTGATACTTGCAATCACAGCCTTGCCCTTGTCTCCCGAACGGAAAAAGGCGATTGAAGCAACCCTCTGACGGGTCAAGAAAAAAGGATGGTCGTGCGGAATGTTGTGAACTCCACCAAACTCGTCAGAGATAATCTTCATTCTTTTGATGTCCTTATCTTCGTTTGCACGAACAAGAGGACCACTATAGATCACACAAAAAGGATTGTCGCTGTCCTCGTCCTCAACTTCCTCAAGAATAAAGTTCGATGCGCTGATGAGTCCGTTTGAATCGACTCCGCTCGTATTCTTGGTGTTGCTGACCATGCCCCACCAAACTCCGTTCTCCGTGATGATGTTGACGCAATCATACATCTTATCGCGCTTGGAGTTCTTCGTGCAGTATGTGGTGAACTCAAACTTGTGGTAGGTTGCAGCGAATGTCCTACGGGCATCAAGTCTGTCAGTTGTCCTCATGTTTTCAAAGTCGGGAACAGACATAAGTCCACCTGAGAACAAGGGATGCTTACTATAAGGAATGAAACCGAATGTCACCACCTCGGTTGCATCATCGTTGGAGAAAACGATTTCCGTTTCAATCAATGATTCCTTGTCATTGATTTTTTTGTTGTTGATGACGCTCCACTTCTTCTTTTGCTTATTCATAGAAAACCTTCCTTTGCCATATTATTTAGTTCACGGGATGTAACTTTGTAGACGAAGGCAGGAGTGCCTTCGCCAACCCAAGCACCTGTCACATTGAACTCAAAATACTCAATTGCTTCTTCTTCGGTCATTCCATCACGGGCGACCATCTTCTGAATGCACTTATCTGCATCATAGGCTATGACCGTTGGTTGCCCGCATCTGCGGAAATAACCAATCACGCAATCCTCAAACCCGTCAGCAAACAGAGTCTTGCTCAACGACAATCTCCTTCATCAACTCATCATCAATGTCTATGAACTCTTTGACGCTTGATGCTCTGTCAACATAGAAAATAACCAAGCATCTGTTTGTCTCACCGAAAGATGTCTTGATCCTGTTTAGTTGAATTATTTGAGCGCGGAAGGCATGAGCCTTAGATTGGCGAACCCTATCAAGGTCAATGACTCTGCCATGTCCCTTGAGGACAGAACTCTTGCATACATCCTTGAACAATGTTTCGCTGATCTTGAGTCTCATTACATATCCGTGTGTTCGCCATCGAACTTGGAAATGTCGAACTTGATCTTCTCGTAGCCCCCTGTGTCGATCACCATTCGACCTTCAATCTTGCCGTAGTCATCAGACTCAACCAAGTGCGCCCGTGGGATCGCACGATGTCCTTCGTGCAGTTCGTCTATGACAGAATCATCCATAGGGACTGTGCTGATGATTGATGCGTACCCTTTTTGCGTGTTGAACTGCGACAGGAACATCATAATGTCGAAACGCTTGAGCGCGGGATGGTTCTCAGGGATAGCACCAATGCCACCAAACTCATCAACAGTTGACTTCACAAGACGATTGATTGTATCTCTATTGTCCGCAGCCTTGCCAAGACGAACGGCGAAAGTCTTGCGAAGCGCACAAGTCCACGCCTCTCCGTATGAGAAAGTGAAGATCGGCTTCGCATCGAAGTCCTCCTTGATCTTCTCAACGATGACCCCGACAGCCTCCATGAAAATGTCCTTGTCATCGCTGTCACGGAACTGCATCGGCTTGATGACCGCTAGGAACTTGTCAAAAACGATTGCCTGAACGAACTCAAACTGTTCGCCTTCATCTTTCTGACCCTTGATCTGATGGATGCAATCCTTCTTGATGTCATCAATAAGATCACATAAGTCAAAGTCATCTTCATTGCTGACCGCATCAGCAAGAGCCTTTGCCTTCTCTCCCCACTCAAGATTGTCGAAACCAATGATGCCGCACATTGCGGTAGGGGCGGGAGCGTTGATCGCATCGTTGATTACTTCGGCAGTATCCTTGTTGATGCCGTCAAAGTGAGAGTTGATGTTCTTGTCAATAGACATTTGTTATCCTTCTTTTTCGATTTCACGATTACACAGGCGGCAAGTAGCAACCCCCGCAGGGTTAATGTAGCCGCATCCGTCACACTTGCAAGCACCAACTGCAATCTTCCCGATTTTGACGATATCAGACTTGGGACGACCTTTCATAGCGTCACGAACTACGCTCTCCATGCCACCCCCAAGCGTAGCACAGAAGCCTCCGTTGATTTCCGTTTCACTCAAGCAAACTTGAGTTACTTGCTGACCAACATGAGCAAATGACAATCCAATCCTAGACAGAAAAGATAAAATATCAGTTTCCGTCATGTTTGTCGCTGATCCTTCAATAAAGTCATTCCAAGTATTTCCGCTATCTTCATCGCAAACGATGGAACGCTTTTCGCAAAAAGTCTTAAACTCCTCTTCGTGGTCTACGCTGATGAAGTCTCCAACTCCTTTGCTCCAATAGCGAAGGTTAATTTCATTCACGACTTTCTGAGCGACTTCAGAATCAGAAAAGATTCCAAAAGTATGATAGCCCTCAGTCGGATAGTGATATTCGTCATTGTATTCCCAAGCGTTCTCATTGACGAGCCACAGGGAAATGGACTGTGATTTTTCTTCGCTCATGGGTGTCATCCAAAGTTACTTTATTCATCTGATGCAACTTTGACTCGTCTTAGTCGATGAGATAGTAATAAAAGTCCCAAAACCACTTGGGCTGCATCCAAGTTGGCACGGTACTTATCCACCATTCCATGACCCTTTCCAACTGACGCAGATAAAGAGGAAAGTTGTCCATTTGGTCGAAATACCATTAATCTTTTTTAAGGAGGTAACTATGCAGGAGATTCTTAATAGTACGCTTGGTACGGTTTTCTACAGCGTTGTCGTGTTCGTTGCAGGAGCCTTGATTGGCGCACCCCTTTGGGCGTGGGTCAATAAGTTTTTCCCTTGGAACAAGAAGGTTTGATTAGTTATTTCATTCTTGTGGAGATTGGGGTGGGTTTCGACCCGCCCCTTTCTTTTTTTATGATACGGCTGACAGATGCATTCGGACACCACTATTTTATTTCCCGGATGTAAAATCCCCCACCCGTGAGGATGGGGGACTACCATGATTCCCATTTATACCGATTATTTGAATTACGGTAAGGTTGGGTCTGCCGATGTGGATTATGTTTATCGACATACGGTTAATTATCCTTCCAAGATTTTTGTATTTTTCACTTCTTCATTGACATCGCAATCTGACGGATGAAGCGAGACATGATCGGGAGTGACGAGGAAACATCTTCCAAGACCACGAAGTTGTCCTGACCATACATTTCATTGCCATGCCTGTTCTCGTATGCTTTGTCAATGCCGATGCCGTAGACCTCCACGCCAAGTTTTCTGCGACAGGCATCGGCAACCTTCTTCATGTGCTTACGGGCTGTCGATCCGCCATAGTTACTCCCTGCGGGTTGACCATCAGAGATGACGAACATGATCTTGCGATCATAGGTTCCATAGTCGCGGTAAAACGCATTGGCGGTGTGCTGAATCGCAAATCCATCGTGGTTTTCCATGCGACCCAACATTCCCATGCAGGATGAGAGATTCGGATTGCGAGGAGTGAAATACTCTCTGATGGTACAACCCGAAACATTCTCCTCTGCTGTGTGACCATAAACAGAAGTGGTAATCCCACCAACGCCACCCAATGCAGAGGCAAGAGTGATTGCGACATCACGCGCATTGCGAACTCTGTCGCCACCCATTGAACCACTCTCGTCAACGAGAAGGCACACGGCGATGCTCTTTTCAGAGATGGTTTCGCTGCGAAGCATGATCCTGTCATCATTCATCTTGATCTTGAACAGAGCGTTCTCGTCAATATCCCCTGAACGATGACCATACGAGGGCATCTTCATGGAGTTGTTGCGGAACGAAAGACCGTTGCGAATCGCACGAATGGCAGACGAGTGCTTCTTCAGTATGGAATCAAACTGACTCTTGTTGCCCTCTTTCGCAATCAAGAACTCATGTTGTCTTGAGAAATCATCATCGCCGTCCAACTGAATGTCAACTCTCTTGTCGGTATCGGATTCATCATCGCTCTCGCCCTCTTGATTGGCGAGACTTTCATCGGTATTGTTTGTCACGCGATCACCAAGAAGAGAACTATCCAATACCTTCGGGGTATGATCCTTACTCTTGCTTCCCTTCTTCTTTGCTTCTGCTCTCCTCTTGCGACATTCCGCACAGTTGCAACCATCATCGTCATCCTTGCTATCGACCCCACTTTCGCTGCTGTCCTCTTCCTTCGGAGGACTAGGGAGCATAGACGCGATCTTCGATGACAGAGAGAACGCGGTACGGAAACGATCCTTCGACTTGATCTCCTCGCTTAGGATTTCTGCTGCGGCATCAACACAGGAGTCATAGCAGTCGGGAATCCTGATGCGGTCACTTGGGTTCAAGAGATTCCAAGAGATAGCCAATACCGCAGCATCAATGTTTGGATTTTCAGAAGAGGCATCAATGAACTTCTGAATGTCATCCTTTGTCGCAGAGGAGCGTTCCGAATCCTTGCAGATATAGGGAGCAAACCCAACCCAATCCCCAATCACCTTGTGACGGGCGATGGAGGTTTCGATTGCTTCCCAAATCTTCACAGCACCACGATGAATATGGCTTTTTGCCGACATATCACGGGCAACTTGAGCAGCACGGTACGAATCTTCATCGACCGTATCGCGCATGGCTGATGCGAGGTAGACCTTGCCCGTCATGGCATCAACAGTCTCTTCTTCGACACATCCTTCTTGGTTGGTGAGGTTGTCGGGAGACAGGTAGACAACACCTGTCGTGTCATTGCAATTCTCGCCATTCGACCACTTTACCTTGAGGACACCATCATCGTTATCACCGATGATGTTCGCGCTGTTCTGCAACTGATTGAGTAGATTCTGAAAGACCCGCTTCGGATCATCCTTTTGATAACCGTACCATCCCGAATAGCCGCAGTCATCGTAGCCACCGAGTTTGCTCATCCAACCACGGGAACCACTCTCGCGGCTATACGAGTAATCACGGTAATCGTAGTCGTAGCGGTCAAACCACCAACCGCTTTCGGATTGACCTTCTTTGTCGTTTCTCTTGCTCATGGGAAGTCTCCTTGTGCGACTACTTTATTCAGCGGATGTAACTTTCACTCGCCCTTGATCTTGCTCTTGGCGGCGTCCTCGCCGCTGCCGAACTTGCCTTGAATCAACTGAAGCACGGAGGCTCGTTCGCTGTTCGTCCCACCTTCGGCAGAGAACAGATTGGTCATGGTGAACTGAAGTGAATCAGAGCCGTCAATAACGAAGTCCTCCGCGACAGCGATCAACTGACGGGTTGAGAAAGCCATAGAGAAGGACGATCCAACACCCATGCTCTTCTTGCGAATCTGATTGGCAATGTCCACCAACTTAGTAGCGTCAGACTTGCTGATGCCCGTGCGCTTGCAGAGCAGTTCGATCTCCTTTGCCTTCACAAGATACTGAACCTCAACGATGCGAGAGAAGCGGTCGCGCAGAGCGATGTCGGTCGCGCTTGTACCCGTGTAACCCGCGCCCTCGTTCATGGTAGCAAAGATCACAGTCTCGTTGCCGACACGGATGCAGTCTCCCTTTTCCTCAAGGTAGGTAAATCCACGACCGTCAAGCAGCGGGATAAGAGTGTTGAGGACAGAGGGATGAACACGGTTGATTTCGTCAAGCAGGATGACATGACCACCCGTGCTGATTGCACGGTCGAACTGAGATTCGTGCCACACAATCTCTCCGTTCACGATTGTCTTGTATCCGAACCAATCACGCGGCTCCTTGAGATTCGCGCAGTCCATGATGAGCATGGGTCTGTTCGCACGGGCTGCGTACTGCATTGCCATCTCAGTCTTGCCTGCGCCATGTGCGCCTTGCAGAAGAACCTTCTGTGTCTTGTTCTTAGACAGGATGTTCAGTCGGTTGAAAAGACTCTCAACCTCTGCGGTGATGAAGTAGGTGTCATTGACCGGGGGAACGAAAACGCCGTTGAACTTGTTGATTGCAGCAGTAATGGGTGACATGGTGATTTCTCCTTAGTGACGCTAGTTTATTTCTTCGATGAAAGTTCTGACTGTCCCGAAAAAGACAAGTCCCGCCCACACGGGCAGGACTATTTTATTCACCGGATGAAAGTTTCTCAGATTCGTTCGCGTAACCTGAGCAATGCCAACTCTTTATGCTTCGCCTCAAGCATACAGTCGAACTCCATTCCGACATCGGGAAGGTCTTTCCATCCATCAACGAAGTCATGGTGGGCTTGAGGATACTCTTCGTCACGCGGGTCCGAATAATGAATCTTCGGAACCCTTCCACTCTTCCAAGTAATCAAGGAAGTCATAAGCGCATCCTCCACGGACAGAGTTCCGGGGTTGAGCCTGTGATGATGAATGTCCATCACGATTGGCAGATTAATTCTTTTACAGATGAGGTCGTTGATTTTGTCAACGGTCCACATATTCTTCTTGTCATCGTTTTCGATGGTAAGGCGAGATTTTACCCGATCAGACAATTTGTTCCAGTTGGCGATGAACCTGTCTGCGGTCCCATTGAAATCTCCACCGTATGAGCCACCAACATGGATGTTGATGACGAACTCATCGTGACCGAGCAGATCGCCCATGAGCGAGTGCATATTGAGAGAGTCGATTGACTTTTGGACAATCGCTTCATCAGTAGATGCAAGACAGGTGTACGGACCCGGATGAGAACTGAGTCTCATCCCTGCTGAGTGCGCCACTTCTCCTGCCCTTGCGATGATCGCCTTGATGTCTGATGCGTGTGCAAGATCGTCAATTCCGTACTTCAGTTCCGGGTGATCCATGAATGGAAACACATTGCTGCCTACCCGGAAGAAGTGGATTCCGTGATCCTTGTTCCAATGGACGATCTTGAGCAAGTCCTTCACATTTTGAAGGATCAGTTCATCTACTCTTCGGATGCTGAAATTGGCAAGCCTGAGAGTGCGGTCTGTGAAAACCCTCTTGCTCTTGGGTTTGACCAACTCACTCAATGTCATGTTCTGACAGGCATACCCGAAATGACGAATCACTTTATTACCACCTGTATCCTTGATTCATCTCGCGCAGGAGCCTCATGTGTTCCGCGCCGATGGTTCCGAAGTAGGGAGTAAAAGGGATTCCGGTGGCCTGTGACCACAGGGCTGCATCGGTTTGAGGACTGATGCCTGAATCCTGATTGATGGTGACGGATTCGCCTACCTGTCCCCTGTCCTGTTCATGGTACTCAACCATCGGCACAGAAGAAGATGCCGTTTGCACGAATTGCGGTGGCAGACCTCCGCACCCGTTAAGGTGATACGGGCTGCCGTTGGCCACGAACTCATCGAACGAATCAAACACTTCGTAGCAGGTTCGGTTCATGTCCGGTGGCGCAGGTCTGCTGTTGATCCTGTTGTTCTTGTGAAGTTCCCAAGCCATTCGTTCTTGTTGATTGGTCATTCTTGAGTCTCCGCCATTAGTTTATTCCCCGGATGTAAAAACGCCCACCCGAAGGTGAGCGTTCTCCCAGATTCCCTCACTCCGCCCTCAGGCCACCTCAGCGGGTTGGCTGTTACTGGCGATGGCAACAGCCGGAGCAGACACCGGGCGGTCCTGCGCTCCGTTGATGATCGGCTCAATAGACGCGATGATCTCTCTTGCTTCTGCATCTCCGTTCTTTGCGCGGGACGAGAGAATCGAGACTGACCATACGATACTCTTGATGAGTCCCTGATTGGTCAGTCCAAAAGGACCGGATGGGTTAGTCCAGCCGCCATTGTTCACGGCTTTGGAATAAGCACCGTTTGCTGCGGGAGAAGAATTAATCGTGCCAGCGAAAGCGTCAATGTAACGGGATGCGCTCTCTTCGTCACGGATGCTGATTGATTTAAGGCCATTATGAGAATTGCGAGATGTTCTTGCCATTTCTGTTTCCTTTATTAGCGAGATTCTTAAATATCAACGAGTGGGAGATACTGGATTCGAACCAGTGGTATTTCGATTATGAGTCGAAGGCTTTAGGCCGCTAAGCTAATCTCCCTTCAACCTTCAAGCAAGACAAACATACGGTTGGGGATTACATTTGGACAAAAAAGACCACACCTTTCGGTGCGGTCCTTTTAATTGACTGAGCAAGTTTCTCAGTCGTTTCCGTGGTTCGCGTTGTAGAACCTTCGTCTGCGCTCCCGGTGGAAGTCGCTGAAGTCCATGTTGTTCTGCAACTTTTCGGCAAGCCCAACGAGTTCCTCGTTGCAACCGTCTTCAACGACATTGCCACGATCATCGCAGCAAGTGTCCTTGATCAAAGCGATCAGTTCCTTCGCCATTTCCTGGTTCACGCACATGAAGATGCTACCCGCAGCGAATGGTGCTTGGGGGAAGATGAAACTCTTCGGACGCGGAACTCTTGATGACGAAACTCTGCTTTCAATCTCGGAGAAAGTGGGGCTCAGTCTCATGCTAACGGCGTGTTCACTCATACTCATTGTTAACAACTCCTAAAAACGGGACTTAAAATTGCTTCCTTGCAAGACTTGAATGGCACTAGCCCATCCATACGGTATCAACTGGTCCTGACTTTGCTCTTACGCTTGGCTTGACCTGATGGTTCACGCTCTTGCGTAAAGGTATGTCATACTTGGACTTCGCCTTATTGTAGCCTGTGGATTCGCCTAAGGCAAATCCGTCTTTCTTGCCTTGCTTGAAGCCTATCCAATAACCAAACGATCCTACTCCTATAGAAAAAACAACCGACCAAAACATAGTGTCTCCTTTCCCTTGATTTGAGAACAATCACTCCGACTTTAGGATTGACTGATTACTCAAAATCAGGGAGCCATCCTTTATTTGAAAATTGAGGTTGTCTCCATCGCTCCAACCCAATTGATTAACTAATTCATCAGGCAGAGGGATGAATACTTCATCCTCTTGCTGCTGAACCATTGCTATCCAAGTTTTTGACTGATTGGTCATTAGTGAGACTGGTGGGACTTGAACCCACAAGACTTTTGAGGTCGGCAGATTTTAAGTCTGCTGCGTATGCCGATTCCGCCACAGTCCCGCATTAAAGATTACGAACACAAAGTCTGTATCGGTAAAAGGTGGTTAATAAAAAAGCGGTAGAGGGACTTTGCAGTCAACCTCTACCGCCTTCCGGGGGCTTGGTGTTCCCTTTAGAGGGTGGGGACAGGAGAGTATACGGCTCTGCTCTCCTGTCCGTCACCCACTATTTGGGATTTTTACGCGGCAACTTCCGAGGACTCCTCAGCGTTATCAGCCGCTTCGACCACCACGGTAGCGGTGGAACCCTTCGCGGTGACCTTCGCCACGCCACGCTCCGAACGGTCAATCATGCCGTCCTTAGCGAGTGCGCTGAGAGCGTGTTGGATCATCACATTGATGGTCTTGGCAGACACATCGTAACCCGCGCTCTTGAGGTGGCTGATGATATCGCTGACATCCACGCGACCGCCGTTGTTGCGGATCACGGTCAGGACGGCATCACGGAGCGAGTGCTTGCCCTTCGACGGGCGACCGCGACCGCGACCTGTTGCCGGAGCAGCGGTAGCCGAAGCCCGCTTCTTCTTCATCGGGGGGCGACCAACCTTTCCTGCCTTCTTCTTGGCAGGGCGACCGCGCTTGACCGCAGCGGGGCGACCGGGCTTGCGACCGGGCTTTCGACCCGGCTTGCGACCGGGCTTGCGACCGGGCTTGCCTTTAGGAGCCTCTTCCTCGTTGCCGAGCATCGTGTCGATCTCGCTGAGTTGGCTCGTCAGTTCCCTGCGCCGCTTGTTGATGGCAGAGATGAACGACTTGTTCGACAGAGCGAACTTGCGGATGGTTTCGACCGAGAAATCGGTCACGGTGGGAGTAGCAGTTCTAGCCATTGTGTTGAATCTCCGGGGTAAGGATCTGTTAGGAACGCCTAACTTCAATTTAGGATAGCCATTTGCCAAGAATAGTCAAACGCTTTCCTGTTTATATTACTTTATTTCTGCGATGTAATTTTTGTTGTTATCAGGACTCAAGAAGTTCCATTTCGGCAAGACGGGATTCCGTGACGAACCCGCCAAACCCGTCCCCATGCATGGCAATGCGGAGGGCGTTGCTTTCTGCTTCCTGACGCTTCTGAAGCGGGTGAAGCGTCTTTGCAGAGTCCGTCAGGACATTGAGCATATCGTACTCCGTTCTGATGTCACGCTCCGTCAGGAACATCGTTGCGCTCTCAAGATGGGAGTTGGTGATCGCCTTCCCGTTGAACAGGCTCTTAAGAACGATGAGCGGGTGGTGGTTGATTCTCTTTTCAACCATTCGCTCAAAGTGACGCTTGCACTCGTTTGAGAAGTCTCCCGCAGCGTCAATCGCACCGTTCATCTTGGAGAAGAATGTGTCGGGGTTGCTGCGCTGATTCCACTTGGCGGTTCCCGCAGAGAAGTCACGGCGCAACGCACCGTTCTCGCAGATCACGCGGTAGATGCCGAGCGAGAGTTCCGTAGTGCTGAATCCATACGGGCTGTGGATCAGCGAGATCATGGGATACATCTTCACATGGTTGTCGTTGCCCATGATCGTGTTGCCGAACACGAATCGGTACACGCTGTTGCGACCGCCTTCGGTCACGACTTGCACACCGAGGATGCTGTCGCCGTACTGAGCGTTCAGTCTTTCCGCGACTCCACGGACGATGGTGCTTTCACCGACATTCAGTTGCCAGTTTCCTCCAACGAAACTCTCAACCCTTCGGCTGATTCCATCGCGGAGGCAGTCGGTACGGGCGTAGCAGCCCCGCTCGTTGTGCCTCATTGCTGACGAAAAGTCGGAGCAGAACTTCCGCTGCCAATCAGAGAAGTTCTCGCGGAAATACTGCGGAGTTGTCTTGAGCATCCTGCAAGCGGATGAGATCGCGGAGTCAGACAGTTCAATGTCCCTGTCGTTGAAGGTCATCAGGAACTTGTCCTTCTCTCCCTGCTCCTTGTCTCCGATCTCGTAGCGCAAGTCCACATCCTTAGGGTCAAGGATCATAAAGTCCTCGCGGTCACGGTCACGCTTCTCCAACTTGGAGATGAGTTCATCGACCTTGACCATTGATGCAAGCGGCATTCGGGCGATTGTCTTGGTAGTCATCGGGTTCTCCTTGTGTCACGATTAGCCTATTCACGGGATGAAAGATTCCCTCCCGACATGGCGAAAGAAAACCATGCCGGGAGGGTTTGCGGTGTCTGTCTCAGCGACCATTCACGCTCTTGCGCGGCGAGGTCTTGCCCTCATCGCTCCGCTTGGTGATCGCCTTTCCTCCCGTGCCGACCGGGATGCGCTCAGGCTCCGAACGGGCAACGGGGACTTCAACAGTCTCCCAAGTGACGGTCCCGCTGACGGACGGCGGATAAGTCACCTCTTCGGGGAGCGAACGGTCCATGCCTTCGATTGTCTCGCGCACGGCGGGATCAACCGATGTGAGGATGGTCTTGGTGTCGAAGCCATCACGCCGAGCGGACTCAGCGGTGAACTTGATGCGGATGCGGTCCTTGACCGACTGAGGAACGGCTGCATCGCTGAGGAGTTCGATGAGAGCCGCCTTGTAGTTGTCCTTCGCCTTGACCGCGCAGACGCGGGGCTTCTGCGTCTTGAGCGTCCCACGGATGCGGATGTTGGCATCGAAGTGGTACTGCTGATTCGGCTCAAACGAACGCTTGCAAGCGGCGATGATTGCCTTGTCAGCCTCGCCTGAACCAAAGCAGGAGGAGATGGCTGCGGCGAGGATCGCCTGATCCTTCGTGACCGAGCAATCGTATTCCCCGGTGGACTCGTTGTAGACAGCGGACGGACGAACAATGGGATTAAACATTACTGTATCCTTACTTGTTATTGACCAATCCTGACTCTCAACGCTGAGAGTTCTTGTTGGTCACTCCATTAGTGTATTCCCCTGATGTAATTTTGGGGAAAGAAGTTTGAGACTTTTCAAACGATTAATTATTTTTCCGCCAAACTCAACCCTTCGCTGACGCAGCGGACTCCGAACCCGTGGTGTTCAAACCGGGCAGAGATACCTGAACGACCCCAACGGTTCTTCGTGACATGGAGAGAGAACTGGTTTGGAAGAAAGGCAGTTTTCGCCGTAAATACCTGATCCACAAGGTGTTCCACGCTTCGGCTACCCGCAACTTCACCCTGCTTGTTCAACTGACCGATGAAGCAGACATGGAAACCGCGCTCCATTGCAGCACACTTGTAGGCAGCAATACATCGCTCAATGCCTGATCTGTTCTTTGCCTCTGCAAGCATCTGAATCGAATCAACGACAACAAGGTCGGGACAAAGTTTTTGCTCCGTAATCCAGTCCAACTGATCCTTCAACCTGTGTAGATCGCCGCAGATGAAGCGACTGCCTTCCTTGATTACGCGGCTAGACATGACTTTGAACTGGCTTAGGGCAAACTCGTTCTGAAAGTAGACAGCCGTGGACTTCTTTTTGGCTATGGGTTCCGTCATGGAGCCACAGACGGCAACCATGAGTCGGGTCTTTCCGACACCCGGACTTCCCGCGATAAGGCTCACCTGACCACGCGGAAATCCCCAACGCTTGAACTCATCGGAATAACCAAACAATTCGTCAATTTGGCTTATTCCACAGGCAATCCGGTCAACTGGTTGAGCCTTGATATTGTCAAAACCAACCATTTCGCCTTTGCCGACAATGCCATCAATCATGTCACTCTCCTGAGTTTCAAACTTGAACTTGCTTTTTGTTACACGGATAAGATTCCTGAGATTCTTCATCTTATCAGGATCGGAAACGGTCGGATCGGTGGCAACGAGAGCAGCCACAATCCGTTCCTCGTCCCAACCGAACAGTTGGACAAAGAACTCAACCTGTCTGCCGAGAGAAACCTTGCCGACAATTCCCTCCACAGTCCCCTTTGTACGAGCCATAATTATTTTTCTCCTCTGAATCAGAAATGTGGCGAACCCTACTAGCGTATTCTCACGATGAAACTTTTGCCCCGGTCTTAAACAACTCACCAAAGTGTCGTAATATACCACAGCGCACCCCTCTGTCAAGTGGTGCGTGCTTCGATCCGCCGATGTAATTTTCAGAACCGCTTCCCGGAAACTTTCATCCGATTAATTTTTGCTATCACAGTCGCAGTCACGGATTTCGCGGATTGTTGTCCATCTTCCCGAATTCTGCAGATCTGATGTCAGTTCCACCGTCGCCAGCACTGTGTTCTTGCGGTACGGGGTGACCAGGTCATTCCGGGGGATGACGACCTTCCCCTGGACGTGTGAAGCCAAGCGGATATGGATATCCCCACCAATGCTCAATATATCCACAGAATGTCCTATCTGTGCCAGTTTGAGGCCATAGGGATGCATGCCGGAGAGTCTCTGGAGCTCCCGACCGATGTCGATCATGTTCTTCGGGTTCTCTGATCCAGCTCTTCTCTTCCTATAGGAGTCAAGAACCGTACCCCCTTTAAGTTCCGTCAGGGCAGCGATATCGATGAATTTTTCGCAAACATTCTCTGTCCTGTGTGGAGTGTCCTTGCCAAGTTCCCAGAGTGCGCCTACGAAGCAGGAACGTATGCCTTTGCGGTACGGTGCTACCCATACGCCGTCTGACCAAGCTCTACTCACACACGAGAGCTCACATGAGCTGAGATGGTGTTTCCTCAGTTTAAGAAGTTCAGTGCTTCCTGATTTTGAGCGATCCGTCATTTTCCTGACGTGTGAATAATTTTCTTTTACTAAACTTGTCATTTTTTGATTCTCTTAATTTGGACGAGAAAAGGGTACGTTTTTAACAAATCCATTCGTTATTTTTTTAAAGCCTATGCGTCCTTTTCCTCGGGTTGAACCTGTCTACCTTTCCACATTTGTGAAAAACTTCCTCCATATTTCGGGGGTGGAACGTAGCGATTTTTCAATTATTGAGCACACCCACAATCGAATGGAGCAAACAGATCCTGCCATTCGGGGGACAATGTTGCTGATTAATAAAGTCTATGCACTGTACGGAGAGGTAACGGATATGGGTACCCTAAAAACGGAACACGTGAGCTCCGTCGCATCACTTGTTCAGGCCTCTGTGGACGCCCGTTCTGGATCTGACTGGGAGATTCGTAGAACCAAGACGCCCCCTCTGCGTGTACCTGCAGACCCCATACCTACTGGTTGTCTGTCTAGGGAAAGTGGTGAGGCCTTTATAATAAAGGCAATTGAGCACATACGGGCTCTCGAGTCAGCTCGAGCCCTCCAGCAGGCGGAGTTTGCTTGGTTGCTTCCTTTCCGTTTTGCATTCAGTGCGCCCTACCTAAGCAGAAATTTTGAGACTGGGATAATGATCTTCCTGCTATTGCGCATGCATTGGGGGCTGCCATTCCACCTGTATGGATGGACACGTGGGGAGATCTGGAATACTCGTAATATGTATTCAAAGTACTGGCTACACCATGGATTGTGGCAGAACCCTGACTTTTACCCACCCTTGACCCAAAGAGAAGAGACCCTAATAGGCACGTCTCTCTAGTCCGCCCCTTCTCGGTGCCCCGAGTCGGGACTGTCCGAGCTCCGGGAATATTCCGCACAGATCTCTTCTGCCCGCTTCAGCTCTCTGCGCAACCCGTCTTCGCCACGGAAACCAACTAATCGGGCAATCGTCTCTCCTGCCCAAAAAATCATGACCGTGGGCAGCGCCTGCACCCCCAGCTCACGACAGATCTCTCCTGCCTTGTCTGTGTCTACCTTCACGATCTCCACGCGGTCACTCCACTCACCTGCTAACCGGTCAACGACCGGTGACATGAGACGACAAGGTCCGCACCATTGGGCGTAAAAATCGACCATGACTGGCTTTGGGTTCTCTAGAACAACCTCTCTGAACTGGCTTCCGTCTATCTCTCTTGCTTTGCTATCCATGCTTGGACTCCTTTTTTAAATTATTCGGGCAAAAATAGAACCTAGAGAATTCTTTCGTCAAAGCGGGACATTTCTTTTACCAAAAAAATTATGCAAAATAAAATTACCCAACCGAGACCCTCCGTTCGTACCGTGACTCCGCCACCAAGTGGTGCCAGAGTCACCAATCATCAGATTCGAAAAGAATGGCTCCTTTTAATTACAACCTTCCCTACGGAGAGCTGAACATGCGGGAGACACCGCATCTGTACAGAGTCGGAAGAGGAGAGCAGGGGGTTCTTTTAGTTCAACCCTACAAGTCAGAGATCTTGCCTCACTGGAGATTCCGGGCTCCTGCCGAAGCTCAGCTCAGTGCGTCCAGCATCCTGTCTCTCTACTGCAGATACTCACTGGACGGAGACTTCCCTGGTGCCGACATGGCCAGAAAGTTTATCCAGATGGGCTTTACCCGAGCACGCAGGTACGCAAACCATCCTGATGGCAAAAAATATGACCGTAGGGACGGTTCAGTGCGTCCCGCTTCACCCGAAGCGCTGCTGGGCCCCAAGGCCCTCAGTGCCTCCATATTCAGATCTCATCTTTCAAAAATCATCGAAAATGAGCACTACAAGGGTGCGCGTCAGGGCTGGAGACAATATGAAAAATGCATTAGCCGTCTTGATCCTTCCTGTATCCCTCCTGTTCCAGACAGCCTGCGCGACTGTATCCGACTCTCAGGCAGAACGATCCTCCGTTCAGGGCTCTCCGGAGAGCCGAATGGAAACCTGGTTCAGATTCCACTCTACGCTCCTGGATGAGATGCGTAAGTGCCCTAATTACAAAGAGTTAACTCTTAAAGACGATTGGGCACGCAGTGTACGCCTAGGGATCAGACGAGACATCTACGAATGGGATTTCTCGCCTCACGAGAGAGACGAACTTCTCAGGAGACTCCGCATCGCCCAAGGGGAAGGGACCCTTGCCTACGTAGACACCTTCATCCCCCTGCGCAGTGCTGCGGAGGATCAACTTCTCTACATCAAATCCACTATCAATTCAATTGATCGGTCAATGGATCTCTGGGATGAACCCGAAACCATCCACCTGAAGATCGAACAGACAGGAATCTGTGCGAATGAAGCGATTGCCATGATCTACGAAGCTCAGGGCCTGGGACTACAGGACCAGTTTAGTGCGTGCATGACCGCAGCATCCGATGCTTCAAAACGAGCCGTGACCCTCCTCTCTCAAGGACCCGAAATCCGCCAACAACTCCGACGCAACCGCTAACACTAGAAAATAATCATTATGAAAACTTTCATGTCTTCACAAAAATTCATCGATATCGGAAACAGTGCCCTCGCCGTAGACACAGATCTGCCCGAAGCAGAATCACTTCTTGAACTCCTGGAAACCGAACTCGACAACGCCATTCGGGAAATCCCACCGCTCCACCCAGACGCCATTGACGACTACCTGTACGCAACATGGGCCCTCCACATCTCCTGGTCAGCTCTCCGGAACAAAGACTGGACCTACCTCAAAAATACAAGAAAAAAGGCCGTAAATAATATTTCGGGGCAGGAAAAATATCCCAAAACCAAATAATAAACCCCCATAGAACATTCCAGAGAGTCCAGAACTCTCCGGTTTCCAAACCCTCTGCCGCAGACCCCTTCTGCGTGCAGAGGGACTTTTTTTAATCACAGAAACAAAAATAATACCAGAAGGAACAAAAATAAAAAACCGAAAATATTACACCTGAACTCTATAGGGAAAAAGAAAATGGCCGAGAACAGTATATCTCTGACACATCTGGATAACAAAAACTCAGGATACACACCCTCCAGAGCCAGAACTCCAGAACCCTGTACAGAGACACTGGTTAGGGGGCTTCTCCAGCCACTCCAAATTATTAATAACTCATAATACACATTTTTTAAGGTAAGGTTTGCTTAAGAGTGCGGAGAAGCCCCTTTATACCAGAGCGTACACCAAAAAGGATTATATCCAGCTCTGTCGATAATAACCCTCATACACTTTACAGGCCCCACAGGGGCAAGGAGATTCATATAATGAATAGTTACACAATTTCAGCAACCCTCGTAGCTGCACTCTCAACAGCCGCCATCGCAGGGGACGGCTGCTGCCCACCCGCCATCGCAGGGGACGAAACACCAGCAACACCAGCATGCGACGCCCTCAGCCTCGCAAAGTTCTCGTTCTCCGAAGAAATCAACTTCTTCAACCTGCAGAACACTAACGTCACACAGTTCCTGTCCACAATAGACTGGCAAACACCAATACAAGACCTCAGTGCCAGCCTCACACTCCCCGTCTATACGGACGGATCCACAGGCACAGGCATGCTTGATCTCGGACTCTCCTGGGTCGCACTACACAAGCCAGTATCCTTCGTAGATACCCTCTCTCTCGCACTTGACCTCAAACTACCCACAGACTCCGCAGGATTCGGTGGAAACGGCGTTAACCCCGTCCTCGGTGCCTGGATGGACGGCAGTACACCCGTCGAAGCACTACACTGGAACGCAGGAATGAACTGGGAGTTCAATACCAATGGAGACTATATCCCAGTCTTCGGTGGCTTCACCACAGAAGATATCGCCAACGTAAAGGGTGGACTCGCCTACAACCTCTCGAAAACTATCGAAGTCGGAGCCAACTATAACTTCTGGTACCTCGACAACGGCAGCAACGTCAACACAATAGGACCAGCACTCCAGTGGACACCATGCAGCAACGCATCACTCGGGTTCAATTGCGATATCCCATTCAGTAACAATAATGCACCCGAACTCGAACTCATCGTCGGATTCAGTGCCCAACTAAAGTTCTAAAAAACTCCCCACAAAGGGGCTTGCGTACACGCCAGGGTACGCTTGATTTCCAAAAGAACCCGTCCTCAAAAAAGGGCGGGTTCTTTTTTGGCATGCAGAACAGCACGCCCAATTAGCATGTTACAAAATTAATAACTCAGTGCCAGCATCGGCATGTTATAAAAACAGCAGTGTCGAAGAGTGTAGAAAAGTGTCGCAATGTGGGGCAAAGTGGGGATTATTTAGGAATCAGGAAAACAAAATAATTTACTAATGGAGACGCAGTGCGTAGAAAAGTGTCGCAATGTGGGGCAAAGTGGGGATTATTTAGGAATCAGGAAAACAAAATAATTTACTAATGGAGACGCAGTGCGTAACTCCCTAGCGATGGACTAGAGGCTCCTAGCGATGGAGGAGAGGGGAACCGATACATTCCCCTAGCGATGGAGGATAGTCCCCTAGCGATGGAGGAGAGGCTCCTAGCGATGGAGGAGAGGGGAACCGATACATTCCCCTAGCGATGGAGGAGAGGCTTCCTAGCGATGTATTAGAGGGTTTTCAGAGCGGATCTTAATTTATCTTCGGCTTCACACGCTCTCTGTATTAGGAGGATTTGCTAAGCAGAAGCTAGTAATAGGATGCATGTACGAATATAAAATTGCGTCTATAGAAAAAGTTGTGGATGGAGACACCGTTGACTGCACCCTAGATCTGGGATTTGGCATATTTTGTAAGCAGAGAATCAGGCTATACGGGATTGACGCTCCTGAAACTCACACAAAAAATCTGAAAGAAAAGTCCATGGGCAAAGAATCCAAAGAATTTCTGGAATCTTGGCTCCAAAAGAACAAAAACAACTTGGTCATCAATACATTCAAGGACGACAAATATGGCAGACTGCTTGGGGTCATAAGGGAATCGGACGGAGAGGCAATTAATGACATAATGGTGAAGCTTGGCTATGCATGGTCATATGACAGCGGAACCAAAGTCAAAGACCTGTCTGATTTGGAGGAGTTGCGCAAGTCTTCAGGATCTTGAGTTGGTGGCTCTGCGTTCGGACTCCCATTGTGCTTGTGACTGAATTCCTGCGTGTGGGTCCTTGAGTAGGTATTTTAGGTGTAGAGCGGATATTTCCGTCCCGAAATCGTGTATTCCTGTCCATCGTACATACGGGTTTGGGTGGAATGCGGTGAGTACAAGCAGTCTGCCGAATCGTGGTCCGTCACCCTTTGCGGATCTTAATTTATCTTCGGCTTCGGTTCCCTGTATTTGGAGGATTTCGGATATTCTTTGTGTTCCGGTCTCCTGCTCTTTGCGGATCTCTTCGTGTATTTTTTGTGCGAGTTCGGAGAGGCTATCTGGGATTTCGTCACCTTCGGGAAAAAGCTTAGTTTCTGCGGCTGCTTCAGCGGGGTTTACGGGACCGTACTCCTCTAGTGCTTCTCTCTCTCCTTCGGGGTATAGATCGAGCAGAGAGATTTCCTTTCGGAGTGACGCCTCTTTGGTCCGGTTGTACCGTGACAGGTTGAACTTCATGAGTTCTGGTGGTGTTTTAGATACCTGGGACTTCGGTGTCTCCCGTCATTCCTGGACTTCCCATTATATTTTCGCCTGATCCTTTGGGTTTCCTGGGTTTCCTGGGGGTCTTGGGTGTCTTCATAGGGAATCCTTCGGGTGAACTTTGTTTACTACTCGGTATGTCACCGAGTGTTGAGCATTCGTGCATAATGAGTATGGAGGCCTTGCATGTATTTGCGAGTTTTTGTACAAGCTTCTTTCGTTCATCGGGTGTCATTTTGCCCAAATAATCCCTTACTTGCCCGTAGTCATGACTGTTGACGGCATTGAAAAGTTTGCTGTACTCTGCGGGGAGTATGGGTTCTCCAATTTCAAGTAATGTTGGTAGTTTACGGGTTTGGAATGTTGGGTTGTTTAGTGGGTCTTCGCGGCGTTCCTCAAGAAGATGGGTACCGAGAAATACGGCCTGCTTGGTGAGCCATCCTGCGGAGTTTCCTATAGTGAGCCATTGATCTTTTGTAATTTTTGTTTTCATGTTTAATTAGTTTCCTTTCGGTTCGGTGTCCTTTTATTACTATTGTGTTACTATTTGTACCTATGTGAATTTGTAAAAAAAGAGCCATTCCCTTTGGGGGTTTGGCTCTAGGGGAGTTTGGGAGATGTTTTTTGATGCCCGAAAATTAATTGGTTCGGGGGTTTGCGGATGGTAGGGTACGGGCAGATTTTGTAAGGTTTATAAGGCTACGGTTGGGGGGATGGGGCTACCATCTTACTCAGAGTCGGTCTTTGCTTTCTTCTTCTTAGCCATTGGTGTTCTACTTGATATGGATTTCCCACGCAGGGAGTCCGGTTCCAGTTGAGTCATTTAGAAACTCTTCTGCCAAATGCTTGACATAATTGCGGAGATCGTCGTCGGTAAAATCGTCGCTTGTGGTGATTTCAATTGTCATCTTAGCCATTGGTGTTCTCAGTTCTCTTAGTCATCGCTGTTAACGTAGACACTGATTTTTTCGATTCGGAACGGACTCTTTGCAAAGATGTTGGCAGTCTCCTCCATCTGTTCACGCGAACCAGTAAAGTGGAGATCGCGCAGACCGTCAAGCAAAGAGAAACCTGTTCCAGAAATAATGCTTCCGGGCCTCTTGACTGATTTGATCCCTTTAGCATTTTCTAGGAACCAGTCCTCGGGTTCGTGGATACCATGCTTGTCCTGAAGATCAAAAGAAATAGTCATGTCAAACTTAACGTTTGGAAACTTGATGCCTTTAACTCGCTTGAGATTTCTGGCTTTTTGCTTGAGGCAGACTGATTTTGTTTTGGTGGTCATTGCGGGTTCCTCTTTCTTAAAGTATGGTGATGCTTCTGGTCGGTCGAACGTGAATGATGAATCGCAGGATCTCTTCTTCGCCTTGGGTAGCCTTGCCATCGGGCAGATTGCCATGTGATGTATAGTGCAAGATTTCATCGGGTGTGAAATTGTACTCGTCCACATTCAGGCATCTGATCTCGCGCCAATCAGAATTGACCATGTTTTCTTCCGTTGCAGGGACTTCCTCTCCGCTCTTGGCGCACTTCATGAAGGGAGAGAAAGGAAAGAACTGTTTCAATTGGGAGAAGGTCACGAAAGACTCTGGAACATGGTCTTCGTGTCGATCTCCGGGACGGGTGACGAGAAACATGGGATGATGGCTCACCCTTCTAGTATATTCACCCGATGCAACTTTTGGATATCCTGTCCCTATAACGGGAGGCGATAGAAAGATTCAGAGCTGCAGAGAGAGATATGCTTGGATAATTGCAGATTTTGCTTTTTAAACGGCACGGATCTGATTTTTCAACCAATTAATTTCACAGGATAGGGCTACGCTGAGGAGTGAACGCTTTACAGAGGAGTCGTTGCGCTCAGGTTTCCCACAGAGCGGGATGGAGCGTGTGGAAGCGTGAATGGATCAAGTTACTTTTATGTATATCCAAATTGCGATTAGGTAAGAAGGTATTGCCAGAGACGCTGACACCAATGCTGTGTGATCCCACACCCAATTGGCAACTCTTAGGCGACGAGAAAACAAGCTTGAGTTCCTGTACACATATTCGTAATCTTCAGGGCTCATGGTCAATTATCCCTCTCCCTGAAGTAGGGCGGCTCTCATCTCGGCTTCACCTTTGGCGCAGCCACCGTAGCACGAACTCTTGCGGTCGTTACCAAATGAAAAATCATTACTTTGCATTCTCGTCATGTCGTAACCCGGATGGGTAAGTACATCTCGTACATCTCGAAACGAGAACCACGGGCGCTGCGGCGAGACACAATACTTATGGAAATTAATCAAAAAGTACGTGGCAAGGGGCAAAGACAGAGTCAGTGCTGTTGCTACAACGTATTTGTTTTCCGATGTGAGTGCTAAGAATAAGGCAACCCACAGCAGAGATATACTCAGCTTGCAGGCATGATTCGAAAGTAACATCATGAGTGAATAATTTAGGGACGAAAAAAACGATTTCTTATAAATGGATTTCATTGTTTACCTTTCTTTTTATTTCCATAGCCAGTAAAAAATAGAGATTGAATACATTGCAAAACTTAGTATCAGTGCTCCTACAACTACCATCAGTTTAAGGGTGTTGAGCGATGCAATTCTCTGATCAGACTTGGCCCTGCTTATCACTTTCGTGATTATTTTCGGTGCTGGCCGAATTAGGATTGATTTCTTGTTTATTTTCCTGTCATTGATTCTTGATTTCATGTATTCCTATTGCTCCAAGTATTTTATCTCTTGTGTTTTTATTGTATTCGTTGCAGTCGTCGATTTGCTTTTGAAGCTTTAAGATCTCTTCAGTGCTTCTCTCGCTGTTGCGAGAGTAATTTAGGAAATCTTTTTCACACTCACGAATCATGCTATTCAGTGCCACTATCTCGGTTGCTTGCCTTTCGCATAGATCAAGAAGCTTCATGAGGATACCTTCAGGATCGTTACCAAACTTAATCCTGATCTTCTCTGATGTCCACTCTTCATAAGATTCAGGAGTTGCTGGTTTTGCTGGTGTTTTTACACTTATGGTTATCATTTTTTGATGCGGCAAAATCCGCCTACTGATTTATCGGCAGAAGGGAAAAATAAAAAACCCAACCTTCATTTTTTTGGTTCGGTGCTTACGCCTGGGATCATCCCCACCATGCGAAGTTCTTTGCGAATTTTTTCAATAAGCTTGGCCGCATCAACTGTGTCAAAAGGCTTTATTTTTTGCTTATTTTTCGGCTTTTTCGTTATCTTCTTCAGTGCCATGGCTTAGGTCATTTTTTTGTTGTTATTTTAACGTAACAATAGTATTCCGGTGCAGCATCATCAGGCGATATCCCCTTCAGTGCGCAAGCCTCTTCATGCCTTATAAATTTGACGCCGTCAACGGTCTCGTTTTCAGGAATGGTTACGCCGCACTCCTTGTCTGCGCTGACATCACAGCAAGCCGCCATCGGCATGCCCACCGCAATAAATGGACCGCCTTCAAAATCAACCATGCCCTCTGCTCCCCTTGAGAAGCGGGAAGAACCCTCAATTATGTATGTTCCTTCGCATATCTTGTGGAGGTGCCTGACTAGGCCGTACCTGGCTTTGAATGTGTGAGGTATTTTGGGACAGATTTTTTCTATCATTTTCTTAAGACTGCTTTTCAGTGCGAGAAGTTTCTCTTTTGAGGTAACACATTATTTAAGCCCTCTTGTTTTATAATTGACTGCAGTTTAACAACTGAATATCAACAGGACTATATCGTCAATCTTTGTTCGCTTCTCAAAAAGTAAATAATTTAATAATTCATAAGCGACTGGCCCATGAATCCATTTTACCCATTTTTATTTTAGCTTGACTTATGGCAACCTTGTACATATTCAACTTGGGCATTCCTATGCTATATGCATGAGCAAAGAATTTTTTTATGTCTAAGCTTTTGACCGCATCTAGTATCTTTTTTTTGCTGTCAGTCATAAATTCTGTAAATTCCTGTCCATGTCTTTCATACGATTGCTCGGTCACGAAGGATTTCGTTCCAGCAATACTTCTGTAGGAAGACCATATGATGCCAAGCGTGTCGAAACCAATCAATGTCATTCCTTTACTTTCCATCACTTCTTCCATGTAGAGATTGTCTATACTAGAGATGTATATAAGTATCTTTTGCACTGATTCTTTGTCCATTTTTTCATGATTTACCACGAATGGAGAAAGCAAACGCAAAATCATAAGTGTGGCACTTTGGGGGCTATAGGCATTAAAAATATGCCTGCTTTTCAGTGGCTCCAAACTGTGTTCTTTTTTCTGTATTCCTCCCATCGCAAGGGCAAGTGAAAAAAGGTTTTGCATTGCTGTTTTGCTCTTGGTTTTCGTGCAAATTTTAATAAGATATTCCATCAGCGTAGATTTTTCTTCGTAGCTGAACTCGCCAGTTCTACCGGGATCGGGTAGGCCTTTCCCGTGAATATCATATTTTTTACTATCAAAAATTTTAAGCATATGATGACTCAATACTTCTGCAATTGAGTCATTTATTGTTGCTCCCGGTGACATGTCGAAGAACAGGGCATTCACGCCGTTTCTGCCGTAAGAGGTAAAAGTATTCTTTTTATCATTGCTAAGCATCCAATTCATGGCATCGCCACTGCCATTCGGATTTTTGATAAGCCAGTGGAAAGAATCGTTCCTGTACCCCGTAAGCTTAGCTATTTCTAGCTGAATTTTGCTTGAGGTGTTTTGGTTTTTAAATAATGTTGCGTAGGTTTCCTCTCTGATCATCCATGACATTTCGTTTCGTGAACCACTCGCTTTCTCCCTTTCATTTCTGTCCAATTCCCAAAATGCATCTATCATCTCAGTGCTTATGTATTTGCTTGAAATTAACACGACCTGAGAATCCCTTGATCTATTTGGGCTATCTACCGCTAATGGCATGTAGGTCTCCATGAACCAATGAGCAAGATTTGCTCTTGTCTCATCGATTATTGAATGACGAGAGTACATCGAGTCTATGCCAAGGTCATCGAGCAAAAGTTTCTCAAGTGCCCAGTATGGTCCCCAGCTTCCTTGTATTCCCCATGGCTTAGCTTCCTTTCTCATACACCTAGAGAATGCAAGAGGAGCGTATCCAGATCGAATAAGTTCAACCACTGACGGATAGTTTTTCAATATATCTTCAGGAAAAAAATCTTGGTAACCTGATTTTTTTCTTAGGTTAATGACAAATTTTGAGTATGCGAGTAGCTCATCATTTGACATTTCACATTCGGGCGATCCAGTCTGCGCAGATTTGTACCACGTCATAAACTTGCCCCCTTGTGCATTTCCAGGCTTTTGACAATAGTAAGTCTAATTGAATACAAATTAAAGCTACCTATTGTACTGCCACGAACATCTATGAATTCATTCGGATTATCCTTAATCTTTTTCATAAATGTTTTAAAATCAAATCTTCTTAAAGCTCCATCAAAAGACTCCTTTAGTTTTTTGTTCGTGAAATTTCCGCTTATCTCCGCTTGATGTGAACCTTCTATCCCAGCGCGTGTATCAAAACTAGTCAGGCTAAGTATAATTGGAGCTATAGGAATTCCAGCAGAGGAACCACTAGGATCCATTCCGAACGCATGCTGCTCAAAGTGATGCTTTATCAGAATCTCCATTAACTGCTGCACGTCTTCGTCTTTCAGTGCTGACTGCCTCATGACAAAACTCATAATCAAGTTGTGGGTCAGATAAGATGCAGGAAGAATTAATCCTCCCTTGCCAATTTTTGACACTGGCGATTGTTCTTCATTAGGTCTTGCCTTTATCAACGTTGCCTTCAGGTAGGTGTCGTAATTCCTCCTTATAGTCTCTGGATTCTTACTGTAAACATTCATCCACATTACCAATTCCATCATCGGATACAGAGGTGCTGAGTCCATTGCCCTCATGGAGTCGAACATTGACGAATGCCACTGGCTGACAATCTTGTTTATGTACTCAGAAACAACTTGAAGAACAGATTCATTCGGAGTCACTTTCCCAGTATGCGCAGATCTCCAACTCCACATCTTGTTAAAAATTCCATTGTTGGCATTTATCATTTTTACCAAAGTGGAGTTTAAGTGAATTATGCCACCGGATAACATGGATTTCATCACATCTTGGTTCCCATTTGGGTTGCACATTAATCCAACCGCAACTTCAGCCGAATGAGAGTCTTGTGTGCTTGTCGCCATAATCAAATTTTTATTTTTTACCATGTCATCAAATATTTTTTTCTGCAACTCATGCGGAGAGTTGGGATTGTTCATGACACCGTAGACCCAAGACCCAGCAACTATGGCAGAATTATATTCAGAAGTTTTTGTAAATTCAAGGACCCGCTCCAAAGATTCCTTGTCAGCAAGCCAGAATGGTAACCTTTCAGCCCACATTCCGCTCCTCAGTGATTTTAAATTTTCCATTGGAAACCGCCCCTTAAATAATTTTAACACCCCAGAAAGGTAAGCCATACAAGCAGAGCCATACCATCTGGATATGTTCTGGAGAGTCTCAGGTATATCCACGACTTTTTCACCCTTAGCAATACTTATCATCAACCCTTCCATGTCTCCTGGATTTGGCACTCTATATTCGCCTGTTGTGCTTGGATCAAGGGCAGAGCGCATGCAGCGCGACCATTCAAGTAGAGATTCCTGGTATCCCTTAGTATTAAAAAGAAAACTATTTTGTCTGCCCAACTGTTCGCCCAATTGCTTAAAATGGTCAAGTGTCATTTTGCAATTCCCTTGACTCTGTGATGTCTTGTACCAGTTAATCTTCATAATTTCATATCCCACTCTACAACCATTGCTGCCTTGGGAGTTCCTGAAAACTTACTCTTAACCCATCGTAATCTTTTTACAATAAGGGATTCACTGTATGCCCCCCACCTTACATGCCTATCCATACCTTTTTTAAATAAATCATTAAAAATACCCATAAGCTTAGAATCATGAATAAATTTGTTTACAAAAGGCGTTGCCACCCCTTGTACCATTACGTCGTTGGAGTAAATATAATCTCCGGATATCATTTCTTCTAACTTATACAAAATATATTCTATTTCTTTTTTAGTTGTAAACTTAGAGTCAGCCAATAAGCGTGCCACAACATGCGGAATTTGTGTTCTAGGATTTTCAAAAATTGATTTAAGCGCCACATCGTATAATTCACGTGTAAAATTAGGATGGCTAAAAACCAATCTTTTCAAATCTGCATTTTCTTCTATGGCATCTAATCCATTTATCACGGGGCCCCGTTCATCAAAAGTAATTAATGATTTTAAAACTGCAGGAGAAGCACCGTTATTCATCCCAATCAATTTAGGAAAATATGTATGTGAAGTAATTATATTACGATGTAAAGAGTTTTCTATCATCATAAGAAGCACTTTTTCAGGAGTGTTTGGATTTACGGCAACTGAAGTCAATTCAGACAAATACTCTTCTCTTTCTTTGGTATTTTCTGCCCGGACTCCCATAAGAGAATGCCTAACATTACCCCCATGCTCAGCCGTTTCATTCATCATCTTGTTGATACGGTTAAAGTCAGCATTGTCATAAGAAACCGTACCTTTACTTATCCCTTCAATGGCCCGATCTTTAATCAAAGAAAGGCAACGGTCTTTAAATTCTTTTGATTCCTCTACAAATTTTCGATCTCTATTCGTTACCACACCAAACAATACATCATAAGACATGTTTTCTAATCTAAGATGATTATCTTTAACAGCTTCAACCAGAAGGTGGACCAATTTTACTGATCTTGCCACAAATGCCAAAAACCAAGTTGGAGCAACAGGATTCATTACTGCATACTTAATTCTCCAGTAATTTGAGTCAAAGTCCTCGGAGGTAGGACTTCTCATCCAACGATGCATTATTTTATTGAAAATTTTGTCGGTAGCCTTTGGTGAAAAGGCTGCACGAGTATAAAATACTTGATGAGGACTATCAATCAATTTCTCGAGAAGATCTTCGTCCATGTTCGGGTTACCAAAAATAAATAACTTTATGGTTTCAGGAAGTCTACCATCTTCTAAAATAAGCTCAAGGACATCAACGCCTGTCTGCGGGTCCTCTACCAAAGCCTTGGCTTTTTCATAAGCAACAGGATCATGCCCACCACGGAACTCGTCAAATTTACCACTAATGCTACGGAGAAATGCAATGCGCTCCTCCGAGGACATAACCCGCTTATCCCCCCGGAACAATTTGCCCCAAAAACCACTCCCAGACTTCTTGTACCAATTGGATTTCATAGAAATAATTAAATAATTTAAAGGAACTATCCTGTAAAATATCTTTATCGTCTACTCAAATTGTAATAAAAAACCCCTCCGGAGAGGGGCAAAAAGAATTAATTTTTTCGGGGGCAAGAGACAGGCCTACTTCGCACTGTTTTCCGGAGGGGCCGAAGGCCCCTCCGGTCTAAATTCATGCTCAATGCGCATAAGTTGAATCATGCCAACCATCCTCTCAACTTCAGTTGCTGTCCGACGCATGGCCTCCCCCATCCACTTGGGCATCGTAACGTCAACCGCGTCCGCAGCGGTACGCAAACTGCGTGCATCAAGAAGAATATGGTAAAACTCGCCTTTCGTATCGTCTTCAGAACCAGGTGTAATCTCAGTCATCATGAGAGTGTCTCCTTGAAGCAGTCCCACCCCTTGCTCTGTGCGACACCATCAGTCTACACACGACCAATGTGTTTAGATGTTTCACCGAAATTATAGAACAACTCCTCAAGTTTGTCAAGCATCTTTCTGTCCATTCTTCCTCAATTCGCAAAACATTTTGTAATTGTCAATTAACAACCAAACAATAACTAGAAGTTCAAACACAGAAACAAATAGTAAATATTCGGTCATTACTTTCTCCTACGACTTGTTCCAAACACAAAACTAACCATCCCAAGCGCAAATGCTCCGGGAGCAGGAACAGCTTCCATGTAGTAGAAATTGTCCATTATGAAATGCTTGCGATCATCAAATTGACCTGAAATATTATTCCAAATCAACAGAGTATCAATTTCATACCCTGCTCCATAACTTAGCCAAGAACGATACTCGCTTGAAATGCTTTGTGAATAATCAAATACAGTTTGACCGTCCTTGATTCCTTGAACACGAATGTTTCCCGGATTCCACATGGCTGTGAACCAAGCACCAAAGAAATGCCAATCTCCACCATTAACTCTACTGATTGACCATCTGGTATTCACTGGATTGTGCCACCAGTTAGAGTAAAAGGGAGTAAATGCTGCTCTATCTCCAATCACACCAACACCCGCTCCGGGGATAGGACCACCGGGAATAGACCCCCATGCCCCCCGTTCATAGTAACCCCACCCAGAACTATTCCATTGTGAGGGGGAATGAACATCAGGTACACCATTTTCCAAACATTGAAATCGAAGACCTTGATAATCCTCAAGAAATCCTACATCATCATAATATGGAGCGTCTGCATTAGGATCAATTTCAAAATCAACAAGAGTGACGCTTGCGTTTGCAAAGCACGAAGAAACACATAGAGTTAAAATTCCATTGTAAATATTCATAGTAGTCCCATCTCTCTCAATTCATCCAGTCTGGCCATCTTTGCTTTCTTTGAAAACAGATTACGAATTGCTTCAAGATGACGGTTACTATCTGCACCATGTTCGATACGACAATCAATTTCATTCATAATGCGACCCTTCTCCAACAATGCTTCGTCACGCTCCTTGCGAAGCCGTTCGATCTCCTTGATGGCACGACCAATCAAAATCTGATGAAATGTATCTCGGTTACCGCTGTTGAGGTAGTTGTTCAGTACATCAACAATTTCACCTTCTGTTGGTTCAATCATTCGTAGTTTCCTTCATATTGTCGCCCACAAAAGGAATCGGATCGTGGCTCATGAATTGGCATCCCTAAAACAGTCCCAACCCTTGCCGTCCGCAACCTCACGGGGATGGGGCGGCTCACCCTCACCACGGTAAAAGTCCGAGTACAACGCACAGTACTCACGCCTAGCCTCGTCACGCTCACGTAACGCCCTCCACATCCCCTCGCTCAGCACGTCAACACGAGACTCCAAAGAACGCATACGGTCAGCCCACGCGCAGTGACTCCTATCCACGCAACCCCTGCCACCGCATACATCGCACTCTCCACTCATGGATCGACACTCCTCAGGTACAGGTACACCCCGAAAACACCATACAACCACAACAACACTCTATCGACAAAAAAGCGCAGACACCCGTACTAGTCTATTCCCGGGATGCAACTTCTACACGCCCTCAAAACAAAAGATCCGTCAAAATGAGGGGAGACACACCTAGGGGGGGGAGAGGCAGGGGGAGAGGACCAAAAACGGCCCCATACGACATACGGCATGACAATATAATAATATAATAATATAATAATATAATATGGTAATATGGTAATTATTATTATGGTTTATCCATGAATGGAGAGTGCTAATAAGGATCATTGTACTTGTGCACAAGTGGCATGCCAAGAATATTCTTCACATCATATAATCGATGCCTATACATCGAAAAAGTAGAGGAATTATCAATAATACCAGCGGACGCCATTTTTCTGGTTAACTCAGCGCACTTTTTAGTAGTTTTATAATTAATTCCATAACCATAAGCAGTACCACTCTCAGCCCTAGCATGCATCATAAACATAATTTCCCATATTTGGGAAACAAAAGCTTTTGAAGAATAATCCTCTCCCGCACCCAAAATAGCAATATTATATAATTCTTTTTGAATTTCCTTATCGTGTGAAATAAAAGTTCTTTCAAAAAAATCAACAAAATTTTTAATTATATTTAATTGTTTGTCTTTAACATATTCGATAAAAGTGTTAACCGGTTCCCAATCATACATTCTGTCTACTGCGTCTGTGCGAGAATAATATGTCGTTCTATGCATGATCATTCTAATTACATTTAATGCGTAAATAGAATCATGAATATAAGCAGTAAAATTTGATTTTTCATCATAACTACTCAATTTTTTATTAGCATTTTCAAAAATTTTTACTAAATTTTCGTATGAATTTGTATTAATAAGTTCGCGAGTAATTTTCTTCCATTCCATGTTTTGACATCTAAACTTGAAAGCTTGCCAGTTAATTTCTGTCATTTCAAAGATGATATCTTCGGGAGTGTTGGGATTAATAGTAATACTAATAATAGTATCTTCTATGCTCTTGCAACGACTGCCAAGTTCGCCATCAGCAGCTATACTGGCCATATTGATTTTAATATCTTCCATTCCTGACTTAACATCTTCCCACGCGGCGGTAAGCATAGGAGGAGGACAGTCTGGATTTTTTATGTACTTCTTGTAGTCATCAGGATTTGCACTAAAAAACTCAAAAGGCACAAAACGATTTGCCCTTTTGATCCAGTTAGTGGGTTTGGGCTTTCTCATAAAGAATCCTTTTGCCATGTGCCACGAGAAATCATTGATCTCACTTCACTCAGTCTTTTAATAATGAATCTATTTCTAAAAGAGCCTCCACCAATTGAAATTATTTTTCTAACTACTTCAGGACATTTTTTATTTTTTGAATCAAGAAACAAAAGCGGATAATTGTTGTCTGAAGGAAAAAACAAAATATTCTGAATATTCCAACTACGGGACTCATTATTAAGTAATTCTCTGTGCTTCAATATCCAGGAATCTAAAAGAGAAGACTGGGATTCACAGTTTATTCCTCTATCTATGCAACATTTAATCCACCTATTAATGTTCATAGAAAGTGTTGATGTTTCAAATATTTCTTCTTTAATAACATATTTATCAAATACGTATTTAAATAAATGAAAATTGTTGCTGCATGCTGTATGCAAATGCTGAAACGCACTTAATTTACCCATACTTTTAAAAAGCAAATCCACAAACTCTTCTGATATTCTCCCTGTATCCATGACTAATTTTAAAAGATCGTGAATTAAACGGTATTTATAAATATTATCACCTGCATCATTTAAAATAATTTTGAAAAAATTAACTCTTGCTTCCTCGGTTTTGGCTCTTTTTGCCATTGCGTTTAAAACATAATATTTATACCCTTGAAATTCTTCATAATCCCTGTGTCCAGGAGAACTATGGTATTGACGAAGAGAATTTATTTTATTAAAAAAATCAATAAATTGTTGAGAGAAAAAAAGCTTTTCTATCTTTTCGTCCTCAAAATTTACCGATTCAACCATTCCTATCATTGCTTTTAAGCGATTATCAATTTGAGCATCATTGATACCATCGGTTTTTGAAATACTTCCTGAAATAATACCAGCAACATGACTGGCTCCAACACCCTCACTTTTGACAAAACTTGATACAACCTGAGGATTCAAGTGCTGGTTTGTAATTTCAAGTCTTTCATCAACATTTATAAAACGATTACTTACTAAAGAAGACATCAAATCATCACCAATAGTAGCAATTTCCTTTCTCTGATAATCATATCCGTAATAATGTTGTGAGCCTGAAATTTGACTAAAGGAAGATGCAATATTTATTATTTTATTTTGTGATTTTTTTGTAACATTATGCTTGGAGGAAGCATTTTTTAAAAATTCACCATATTTTGAATAAATTTTCAATATTAAATCATGCCTGTCATAGTTATATGATCTTAGGGGAGTTTTATTTACCTCATCAAATATCAACTCCAAATCATCAACCAATTTAGAAATAATTTCTTTAGACATAATGGGATTATCTGACATGGCAGTTAAAATGCCAATACTGCTTTCTTCCTTACAAGAAACAGTGTAACCTGAGTAAGTGTCGCTTTTGATGTAAGGCTTAGTTATTTCGTACACATACTCCTGAACTTCTTCATGAAGGTATGGATTCTGTGCCGCCAACACAAGACCAACTTCTTTGCCTATGTGCTTGTCGCCATGAATAATCATCATTTGATGATCTTTGTCTTTGACTGTTTTTGCGTATGCCTCCATACTCAATTGTCCAGCCATAGCTCTTTTTAGCCAGTTGTGAACCATTAAATTCATAATAATAAATACTGTAAATAAATAAAACTTACCTTTATAAAAAATAATTGGGCTAACTATTCGTCGCCCAATTTCAAACAATAAATTATAAAATAATTATTTTAATTTTAATTGTCTTTTTTCCCTACATCCGAAATGAAATCCATAAAATTTTTAAAACAATCCGAATCCATCATGGATTCTATTTTTTCAAACTTTAACATATCTTCCTTTGAAAGAATTCTATTGTGAATTTCAAAATAACCTGAATACATACCTAGTCCATATGCGTCCATATCGAATCCAAAAATATCATATATGACACCCCTGTAAGAACGATTCTCCAAGCAATCACCCTGGTGTATCTTCTTTGTAACAGCAAAAAAGCACATTAACTTTTGTTCATACGTAAGAGAATTCCAATAATTATCAGCGTCATTGGCATATTGCTCCATTACACCCTGCTGAATTTCACCTATTTCCGTAAGAATTTTTAATAAATTGTCTTTTTTATTATTTTCTTCTTCTGACATTTTTCTTAGCTCTCAATCTTTTTACAAGCTTATCGTAATCAAGAACATACTTTTCGTCTGTGGCCATAGAAAGTGCAGATATTGTGTTTCTTATTCCTAAAAATGAATCAGATTCAATATTTACTGGAGACTCAGTAAAATTAGTTATTGTACTGTCATCACCGACTTCATCGTAGTATACCTCGTGTATTGAATACACTTCTTCATCACCTACTTTTCTTTTCATAATTCTATAATTCCATCCGCTCTTTTTAAATTCGGATGGAGACTCAAGAAGGCATTTTAAATTTGATGCAATTTCATTCATTAGAGAAGCAAGGCCCTGTATGCTGCCCTTACCTGTTTTTTCGTTGTAATGACCGTCATAATCAAACATTAGGACTACTGCGTTGGCAATAGACTCCCTCATCCTCTGATTCTCTTTAATAAGAGAAGTAAACTCTTTGCTTTTTTTTATATCATCAGAATTCATTTGGAATCCTGATCAAAATTAGGCGTAATTTTTGCCATTCTATATTTTACCATCCAGGTCTTGGTGTGATATTCGTATTCGTAAAACCTTCCGACAGTAAATGAAAGGAAAACCAATGAAGCAATTAAAAAAGCAAGAACAAAACCGTTGACCTTATCTTCTTTTTTGGATATCTTTTTCAATTAACAACCTCCTTTTCTATAATTTTCACATACACTTTTAGATTTCTTTTTTTTGCCTCGTCTATCATGTGACGAGTTCCTCTTGACTTTCCATCCCATATGGCCACAAGAGCATCTGCATTGTTCGCCATAGCAACATTTCTTATAATACCAGCAGCATTACCAAACTTTCCCCAGTCGGCGGGAAACTCGAGCACTGGTATGCCTTTTGATTTTGCATAGTTTCTACCAAGAATGTCAGCACCCTTTGCTCCACCGCACAGGACCTTTGAAATAGTAAAACCGGATTCGCTAACAGCCTGATCTATAAGATCTCCATCCTTGATTGTTCTTGATCCAGCTATTATTGTTTTCATTTAAATGCTTTTTTTTATTATTTGAGAAAATTCTGAAATTACAGACTCTCTATCTTTGCATAGTCTTTCATACTTTTTCATGTTGCCTTCTTTGCCGTCAGTCTCTATTCTTCCAATATTTTTAGAGACATCTCCAAAAATATAGAAAAGCTCTTCTATTTTTTTTATATCTTGTTTTTCCATATTTTGCTATTAAAATTATCGTTTTCGTTTATTGTTTCATTTTTTCTAATTATTTCTCTAATTTGAAATTCTCTAGATATAGCAAATAGCTGATCTCTTGTGAGAATTCTTGGTGTCTTCTTAACTCTTGGTCCAAGATTAATTTTTTTCCAAAAAGATTCAAGCATTTTTGCTCCTTATGGCAAAATTTCTTCTTTAGATGTCTTTTCCATTTCCAAAACCTGGTTGTAAACAAAATCAATCTCTTCCTGAGTGGCTTTTCTTTTCATGTTATCAAAAGAAGTACAAGACAGCCATGTACTTCCTCTAATTACACCAAAGTTTCCAGTATATTCACATGTGTTTTTACTAATAGATTCAGCCATAGCAATAAGACCATTAACATAATCATCACCTCCACGAATGTAAAATCGTAAAGAACCATATTTTTCCTTAACTTGTTCTGCGACGACAGAGAGATTGCTTTGATCTTCTCCTGGTTTCGCAATTCTTTTTTTCCAGTCAACATATTTTTTTATTGACTTGCAAAGATTGTTAATCAAAAAATACCAACCGTCTCCACAGCAGATGCCCCAACACATAAGAGTATCTTTCATGTCCCCATCCCTATCCTGAAATATTTCAGGATAATTTACGTAAAGACGATCTTGAAGTTCTTTTCTCATGTGTTTTATCCCAGACTATATCGTCAAGAACAAAACAGAATACCATTGCTGGTTCACAAATTAGACATTTTACTGTCCCATATTTTGAATATTTTATTTTTCAGTATATTTTTTATAAAATTTTCAAAAGACTTATCGCTAGAATTAATTTTTTCAATCTCATTTATCAAATCATAAATTTTGTTTTCGTCTAAATTTTTTAATTCTTCCAAAACTTCTTCTAGACCTTTTTGTCCACCAAGTTTGAATTTATGATAACAAATTAAGGCAAAATCAAACACAGGATATATCTGTATGTTTATCTTTTGTTTTTTATCTTTTTTGTTTTCATACCAAGGTGTCCTGTCAAACAAAGACAAAAGTTGAGGATTTTTTTCTCCGTTTTTATCAACGCAAAAATTTGGAATATTGGCCAGAGAAGGAAGAGCCTTGTTGTACTCTGCATGAGTTGGGAAGCATCTGTAAATATACATTACGATGTCTTCATTTTCTTTGCACTGAAAATACATCACTCTTGGCTTATTGAGATATGAAACTTCTAACTTGTGAAGATTTTTTGTCAGAGTAAATGAACCTACATTGTGAGGCCAGTTTTTAATAGAATCCATAATAGCTTGTTTTCTTGTTTTATCCATAGATTCCAAATCTTTGTTGGCTTTATGTGAAAAAAATATTCTAACAGGAAAATCTGCCGGATCCAAAGAATGAATCATTGTAGACTTTATCTGTGCAGTCTTATACCAATTGAAAAACATATTAATTTATATTATGAAAAAAAAGTCAAACCTTTATTGAATATCATCAAAAATAATACCATCAAAAGAATTTGTAATAAAAAAATTCTTAAGTCCTGCAATGGAAATCTCTTCAATAATGCGCTTTCTTTTTTCAGAACCACAACATCTAAAATGAAGATGCGAATAATTATCGTCGGAAACAAAAGATTTCATGCAGTTTCTTCTACTATGATGTATTTTTTTAACAATAGATTCAAGTTCACTTGATCTTTCAAGTGAAACCGATACACGGAAGGCAAAAATATTAAAGGGAAGCTTCTTGCCCACTTCATAAGTTGATCCTTTTGGATTTGGCATATCCGTATTGTATGCTCAAAAACGCCAAAAACAAGCCAGTATTGTTAAAAAAATATTAAAAACATGATTATTTTTATAAAAAGGTATTTCATGTCTTTAAGATTAATTAAATTAAGGTCCAAAAGACAAAGCGAGGTTACAATGATACCAACAGAACTAATTAGCATGATCGGTGGAGGAGTGACTGGGTTTCTTTTTAAGTACATGGCTCAAAAAAGCCAAGACCAAAAAGAAATGTTTCAGCAACTCATACAGGCAAACAAACAGACCACTGACAATCAAGACAAAGCTGTACAAAGAGTTTCTATAGATTCAGGAAGAACAGTTAGACAGGTAATTGTTTTAACTGTTTTGTTTGGTGCTTTTGCTGCACCATTTATACTTCCATTCTTTGGAGTACCAACTTTTATAGAAGTAGATGTGAAAAATCCAGAGGGAATTTTTGGATTAATACCAGAGACTAGCAAGAAAGCTTTCGTTGAAATTAACGGATTTTTCTGGGCATCTGAAAACAGACAAATACTACTCAGTATAGTAGGCTTCTACTTCGGAACAGCAGCAGCCAGCAACAAGTCATAATGAGGAGCGAAAAATGAAAGCAAAATTATTTATAATGTCCCTTCTACTTATTGCTGGATGCAATACTACCGAGCCAATAATAGTTCCGGACAATACTAGCGACAATGTTGTAATGCTACAATTAAAGGACCACATATCTCAACCTGGACCAATGCAGCCATCATACGGATGGGTAATATGGTATATTCCAATTGCCATCATAGCAATGATGGCAGCCTGGAGGCATCTGGTGAAAAAACCAGCTGAATGCGAAGAGGACAAAGATGATGATGGTTACGATGACGACGGAACGCTAGAGCCTCAAAAACCAAAAAAAGAAACACCAAATAATTGACAAATAAAAAAGACCGGATAAACCGGTCTTTTTTATTATTTTTTTTGCTTCCTCTTCATATCCATTACTCTTCTTGATTTTTTTATCATAGCTTCGTATTTTTTGTGTCTCTTTGTTTTAGAATTAAAACCCTTGCTTGTGCTTGCCATATTTTTCTCCTTTAAAAACCAAATATTTATCGGTTTTATTTTCTTGATCTAGATTTTTTTTAAATGACATAGCACACACTTGCATGGCAAAATATATTTACTTAAATGGAGGATCTATTGCTATATTTTTATAAGTTATTCAAAATTTTCTTTTTTAACTTCTGTTATTTTTTCAGATACTATATTTTCTATTACCTGAAAAGCAATAACATCTCCGTAAGTGTCTTCGGGATTTTTTTCTGCTCTTGATTTTGCGTTCAAAAATTCTTTTTCGGTAAGGAGCAACTTGGTAACGCAGTTAGAATCGTTCAAATAAGGCACATATATGTATTTTTCAGACTGCCTGCCTCTTCTATTTTTATTTGGTCTTGCCTGCATTCTGTACACCTCCAGAACTAGATAAAGATGACCTTAAATTTTTTAATATTTCTTTTATTTTATCTACTCTTTCTTTACCACCAGATGCCTTATTGCCAGCACTGTCTCCATCATAGTAACCTTTTCCTGAAGTTGTGGGTAGAGAAGCGAATTCTTTAGCCAAATCGTTCACTGCGGCATCAATATCGTCGCTTTTGCCTTCAATATAAGACATCAGAGAGGGTCTCTTGTACAGCAAATACATGAATAGCTTTTCTTGGTTTTGAGGACTAAATACATCGCTTTCTTTTAGTCCTATTTTTTTATTATTTATGGCTTCTTTTAAGGTAGCAGGTATCATCTGATATTTTCCCACAGCGAACATTTTTCGATTTGCCTGCATTTGCATAATTTGACCAATTGTAAGTTTAGTTATGTCTATTTGGGGGACAGTTGTGTCTCCAGCTTTGCCCCTGTTATAAGCACCATAGTTACCCTCTGTTCTTGATATTTCTTTTTTAAGAGCCTCAAGGACCCCAGATTGAGAAACAATTGGGGTTTTCTGAACGGGCTTTGATATCTCTTCCAAATTGACGGAAGGTATTTTTAGTATTTGACCAGGTTTAATTATGCTGGGATCTTTAATGTTGTTTAAAGCCTGTATCTCTGGCCACCTGTTAACATTATTTAATAATTTTTTAGAAATACCAGATAGAGTATCTCCCTTTTGAACAACATATGTTATTTCAGATTGTTGTGATTGAGATATTTTAAACCAATTCATACTATATTTATCTACCAATATTATTTTATATATCCTTAATAAATAAAGATTTATATTATTCACAATTTTAAAAGGGGAAAGTCATCATGCCGAGAAATATGTAGTTGGAGGGTGATGAATGGCAAAAGTAAACTACAGATTAACCAGTAAAGAATCAATAAAAAAATTCGTAAATCATATAAGAGATCACTGCTCCGAATATGGAGTAACGGTGACATTTACTTCAGGAAAAAAATTAAATGCTAATGATGGAGAGAGATGCTTTGGATATTTTTGGGAACCATGGAGAAAAAAAACAAAGGGAAGCGGCTACAGTTTTAGAGATGGAGAAATAAAAGTAGCAAAAGGATCAGGAGAAACTGTATGGGTGCACACACTAGCACACGAATACGCTCATTTCCTTCAATGGTTAAAAAGAAGAAAATTTTGGTTACATGCATCGGAATATCAGCACGAAAAAGCAGCTGAATATACAGCAGTAAGATTACTTAAAAAACATAATGTCGAAGTTGACCTAAGAACAATAAAAGCTTCAAGCAGAAAATACATGAATCAATACTATGGTGAACAACAGCATAAAAAAATGGCTAAAAATTAAAAAATTTTATTTGACTAGGAAGATATACAATATAAAGTTGCTGATGTCAAAAATCTGGAGACTACCAACATGACCATGCCACATGAAGAGTATAACAGCATAAACTCGGCAAGAAGATTTCTTTATGATCTTATGGACCCAAAGAAATCTCCTAGAGTTCCAAAGAAAATACGCCTAGAAGCTAGGCGCATTGTTAAGCACTTTCCAACAGTTTTTTCCGCAAATCAAAAATATGAAAAAGATTTGAAAAAATGGGGAATAAAACCCAATAGTTACGACTCTATTTAAGCTCAAGAAGATATCTAGTTTTTCTCATAGCAGCAATCATTTCATCCAGTATGTTCTTCAATTCTGTATCTTCTTCTGATACAGAATTATATATCTGTTTAAGAACTGATATGCCTTCTTCTATGCATTTTTTAGGATTGCATTTTTCTATGTTTTCCATAGAAATACTAAAATTATTTTTAGCTTTACTTATTCCATATTGCCCACTTCTGACCTCTACAAAATTATCAATAAGGTCATCCATGTCCCCGTAAAGATTTCCAAGAGCTTTATGCTCTGCATAAGAAGATGTCTGCCAGTGAAGTATCTTTATTTGATTGTGTATTTGTAACAATTGTGTAATATACATTGTATAAATAATTACGAATTAAGATAACTGGTATCCTGCAGCCAAAATACCAATATATAATAAAAACAATATCCCAACAAAATACATAAATAGTATAAAATATTTTAAAATTTTACTACCATCAAAGCTGCGCTTTTCTTCATAATAAAAATTATAAAAATCATCGTCATCAAAATCTTCATAGTTCATGATCATTACCGTCCTTATTTATATGAAATATATCTCTCACACCCCTACATATTTCGTCTGAAACTTTTATTTTGCGCAAAAATGCAGCGCTCAGACCATATCTCTTTCCCTCACGATTTGCAATTTTACAAAATATTTTCTTAGCTTTTTCTTGATCTCCAATTTTATAAAAAGCATTTGCTTTCCAATAAAGTGATGAGTCTAAAAATTTTAAATACCTCTTATCATATGGGAAAAGCTTCAATGAAATATCATAAGAAGTATCATATCCAAGAATCCACTTATTTCTATATTCACTCATACCAAGATGAAAATCAAAATCAAACCATCTGTGAGCGATAGTCTCAGAGCTAATTACACGAGCCCACGGACTACCATAATACATGCAAGCATCATGTATCTTTTCTATCTTTATAAATCTATCTTCCCATAATGATGGTTTAGCAAATTTGCCATCCTTGTCAGCATCCAATGCATTTCTATAAAGAGCACAATAAGGCTCAAATCTTTTTAATTTGGGATTGCTTAGCCATGTTACTATGTCCATAATATATGAATCAACGTCAAATCTTTCATTTTTAATTAGATTGACAAATTTTTGAAGATGTAATTTCCATTCTTCTGATTCATAAACTGACATATCAAACCTCCAATAAACGGACAAGGTGGGATTCGAACCCACGTTACGGTTTCCCGTAAACAGCATTTCCAATGCTGCTCCTTCAACCACTCGGACACCTGTCCATTAACGGATAGAGAGGGATTCGAACCCCCGGTAAGCTTCTGGAGCCTACGGCGGTTTAGTAAACCGCAGCCTTAAACCACTCGGCCATCTATCCTTTTTAACTGTTTACAATCTTATGTTTCTCAAGCGAATTTATCTTGTCAAGAAGCTCATTAATTTTAAGTGTTTTTGTTGCACGCTCAAGCCTCAATTCAATATCTATGCTTTTCATGCTTTTTTCAAGATACTCAATTCTTTTTTTCAATGACTTATTCTCTTCTATTACATCTTTTCCTATTTCTCTTATCAAATGATCACAAGACTTATCGACAGAACCGTCACATGACAAAAATATTCTACATTTATCTTCGTCAAATTTTGGTTTTATTGAAAAAGAATACTGATTTGTATTTGCAGAATCAGCAAGAACCATATCTATCTGTTGATCTGAAACAAAATGCATATGAAGAAAGCATCCGTCACCGATTATCTCCTCTACATCGTTGACGGATGCTCCTTCACATGCATCCTCAGATCTTATCGTAAGACCTTCAGAAATGATTTCTTCCATTTTTCAGAAATCTGCCTTGCTTGTGATAGTAACTTTCTCTCTAGTCTCCATGCATTTACTGCCTGAGCACTTTTCGTACTTATCTTCAAGATCCCATAACCTATTAATTACTTCGGAATGATCTCTGTGATTGGAATCCTTGACACTATCCATTGAAACCTTCCAAGCGTGAGCCATAGAAAGAAAATAGGCAAGTCCAAAAATAGTTAAAAATACCTCAGCATTACCAGTTGAAAACCAAGCAACAAGCGAAATAACCGCAAGACCAACAGACAGCTCAATATAATTTAAAGATCTAAACATTTTTATTCTCCTTGGCCTTATGGCCGTTAAAAGATCCCAATTGTAAAGTTTAATTCTATCACTCATATTGTCCTCAACACGTTATACACCAATCTATATCGGCATTTTAGTAGCACTGGTCGGACTCGAACCGACACTATTTTGATTTTGAATCAAACGCCTCTGCCATTGGGCTACAGTGCCAAAACTCCTCCGACTGGATTTGAACCAGTGACCCGGGAGTTAACAGCTCCCTGCTCTACCAGCTGAGCTACAGAGGAATCTATCATATATCGGCAATGCGAGAAGAGGGATTCGAACCCCCGTAGACTAAAGTCAGCAGATTTACAGTCTGCCCTCGTTGGCCGCTTGAGTATTCTCGCCTAAAGATCGGGACTGGATTCGAACCAGCACATAATGGATTTGCAATCCATTCTCTTAGCCATTTGAGTACCCGACCAAAAGCCACTTACTGGATTCGAACCCGCAACCTGTGCTTTACAAAAGCACTGCTCTGCCGTTGAGCTAAAGTGGCAATGCACCCTACTGGATTCGAACCAGTGACTTCCGCCGTGTAAAGGCGACACTCTAGCCGCTGAGTTAAGGGAGCGAAAAGCGTAGCGAGGGACTTGCACCCATTCTCAATTCCAGCCTCTAGAAAGCCTAATCCATATAAGTCTTCACGGAAGTAGACGTGATACTTAACTACGCAAAAGAGGATGACGGGAGTCGAACCCGCAACATCTACCTTGGAAGGGTAGAACTCTGCCATTGAGTTACATCCTCATGTGGACTCGGGGGGAGTCGAACCCCCGTGTTGTTAGGCATACGCTCAGATGTCTACACGCTTATCCTGTGATTAATGCAACCCGATACTCACAAGCAAGATACGGGCAGCTCTTACGAATATTTCTTCAAACTCGCTCGTAACACACTCGTTTGAATATCCTGCTATTATGTGCATCTGCCACCAGCAGGAGTCAGGAGATGCTTTGCAGCGAATTAGGCTGCGAGACGGAACTGGGTAAACCCAATTCTGTATGAATTGAACTGATAGTTGTCAGTTACTTTTTGATCGATTTTTTTCGTGGCCATTCGACCAACCACGGCGTGCAATCTTAAGTTTCAACCTCCAATCGATACCTTTTCGAGCCCTTGTATTAACTTGTCAATTTGAAAATCATTCACATTCATCATACGAACAAGATCCGAGTCTATATCGTCTATATTCCAAACTACTCTAATGTTTTGATTATTTTATTTTAGCCAGCATATCCTCTCTTTAAAAAATAAAAATAGCAATACAGGATATTTCCCTAGGATTAATAATTAAATATTATGAACTGGTACAAAACAGCATCTTTAAATGAATGGTTTGGCAAGGGAAAAAAAGGAGACTGGGTGAACATATGCCGCAAAAACAAAGACGGCTCATTCCCTCCGTGTGGAAGATCTAACGCTGACTCAGGAGCTTACCCAAAATGCAGACCGAGATCCAGTGCAAAGTCCATGTCGGAAAGCCAAAGGCAATCTGCATGCTCCAGAAAAAGAAAAGTCGAAAATAAATCAGATAATTCCGGTAAGGCAAGATCTCCTAATTTTGTCAGAACGTTTACAAAGAAAAAGAAAAAATAAAAGGAAAAAATGCAAAATAACACACCAAACCTAATAAATTGGAAATCTTTTATGGAAAAAATGGGCGGAATGAAAAAGACCGCCCAAACTGAAGACCCCAAAAAAGAAATGGGACAATTTGACTCACAAGGAAATCCGAAACTTGTAATTGATTCCAAAGGCCAAGAATTCAGACCAAGGTCAGGACTTGAGGGCCCATTCGTGGGAAAAAGCGGAATGGCTTATTACTATGATCCTAAACAAGGAGAGTACTACTGTCCATACCATGACATGTATACAAAAACTCCTATGCACGATGTAGAGAAATACGCTCTTAATTACGAGTCCTTTATGGAAAAAGAAGCAGCAAAAAAGGGATCAAAAAAACCAAGGGGTAAGCAAAAAGCAAAACCAACAAATCCATCTTTGTGGTCAAGAGCAAAGTCTCTTGCCAGAAAAAAGTTTGATGTATATCCTAGTGCCTACGCAAATGGCTGGGCTGCAAGATGGTACAAGCAGCATGGCGGAGGATGGAGAACAACATCAAGTAAGAAAAAGAAAAAGTAATGCCAACTGCTCCTAATCTTTATGCCTATGATGATGCCTTTTTAGATGGACTTGCTATTGCACCGGTAGGAAATACTTCCATTACTTTACTCGTAGGATATGGTTTTAATAAGGGTTCTACCACTTACAGAAGACCATTTTTCAAATTTGATATAAGTTCTGTGCCAAAATATGCAACTGTAACATCGGCTTCATTAAATGTAACAACTTCTGGAACAGGCACACAAATGACAACTGATTTGTACATATGGGAGTACAATCAGGCAGAATTAAGCTACACATCAATGACATCTGTGTGTACGCTGGCGGACCCTGAAATAATAGGAGAATGTGCTGGAGTAGGATGGTCTGGAGGTATTGGCAACGCCGATCAACTTCTAAATGGAACAGACATAGGAGATTTAATATTATCTGCTGTGACAAACACTACAACATCTTCATCTGTACTTTCAAAATTCAATGAATACTGTCAAAACAGAGAAGTTTACGGCAACTACATACAGTTTTTTTTAGTAAAAAGATCAGAAGTGCAATCGACAAATCTAAGAAGCATACACTCATTGGAATCCGCATCGTCAACCTTGAGTCCATACATATCCTATAGCTATGAAATAAACAATACACTAGATGGAGCAACAGAAGAGATATCGAATTTTGGAGGACTAGGACAAATAAAGTTTGCCAAAAATCAAGAAGACAACCATATGCCTATAATAAGGACTGTAAGTGGAAGCCCAACAGAGGATGCGCCAACTTTTATCTCGGGAGTGCCAATACTTACTTCAATGTACAATAATTTTAGGGCTATACATGTGTATAAAAATTCACAAAGCAATGATATATCAAGACAAGGGATAAGAACTACATATAAAGGCATACCCATACAAACAAGCACAACAAACAACACTGACTATTATTTAAATACAGCAAAAGAACCAACAACATTCAATTCAGCTTCTCCAGACACTGAAAAAAAGATTCTTTTTGGAAATCTTTTTATAGATCTAGACAACTCAAATAGAATATTAGTTTTAGAAAAATCTGGATCTCCATTGGAAACCGCAAAAATATACATAGGTGGAAATCCAATCACAGCTGGAAGGTTTAGCGATGGATGGGCAATTGGAATCGACTACTAGCTTTTCAGTTATTCTTAGTGGCACGATAACATTATTTGCCAAACTATCGTATAAATATTCTAGGTAGATGAATAATCACTTATATATAAAATGATCCACTATCTCTCGAAGAGTAGATTCTTTATCATCTCTAAAAAGCAATTCTTCCTCTTCTGCTGGAAGTATCTTTTGAGTAATCAAAGATCTAAAATTTTGAGTAATCTTGTCTTTTGCAGACGACATTGAACCAAGACCTGGAAAAATATTACTTAATATATCTTTAAAAATACCATGAAGTTTTGGGTCAATGTCCTCGATATAAGACTCAACTCTAGCTGCATAATCTTCTTTTGCACCAGGTTTTTTTAGAATTTCTGGAATTATACCAATAGTTGCAGCTGACTCCATTCCACTTTTACTTCTAACAATATCTTCTTTAAATCCTCCAGATGTTACTGAAGAAGCAAGATCTACTATATTGTCAAATGAGTCAATCTTCTTTTTAACTGCATCTAAAACAAAATCTACTTTGGGAAATATTTCTCCAGGGCTTTTATCTTTGTTGTCTCTATACCATTGGAAAGGCGCATCTCCATTTACACCGCCGCTGTATCCAAACTTTGATCCTGGTTCAACTTTTATGTTATCTTTGCTCATAATATCAATAATTTGAGATAAATAACCCCATGGAGGAGAATTTTGATGACCCACACATTCTTGATAAGAACCGTTTGGTTTCTGAACTATAGCAACAACTGCCTGATTCACACGACCAGACTGATCTAAAGCTTGGCCCTGAGGAAAATACAAATAAAATTTTATTGATAAAGATAAATAGTGTTCTGCTGATGTGTTACCCGTGCACCATCCAGTACTTTGACTGGCAGCAAACAGAAGTGCATGATTTTTAGAAGACTGGTTTTCAGCTCCCTGAAAAGGCCCATTTTCTTTTGTAAATTTTTCGTTGCACCAACGATTACTTGCTTTGCCATACAAATAAAACCAGCCAGGGGACGAAGTTTTCACAAAACCACAAATACCACCGGATTCATTTTGAATCTCATCAGAATGCACAACTCCTTCTACCGCTTGAGCACCGGACTGCTCATAATTAGAGAATTTATTAAGTTTAGATGTGTCATTTTCACACTCATGGAAAAAAAGCTCAACTCTGCCCATATCAAATTTTCTAACATCCTTAATATACCACTGTTCTTTTCCTTTTACGGCTCCAATCATTGACCTAACAAGCAAATAAACAAAGTCTCCTCTTCCTGCAAAGCCACCACCTCGCATACCCTCAGTAAGACCATTCTTCCATTCTAAAATAGCTGAATTTTGTTGCTGAGAAGACCAATTATTGTCAAACTTCATTTTCATAGCGCCATTTTCAAAATCAACAAAATATTTTTCCATAGCCATGGAAAATAATTTATTATTTATGTCCTGTATGTGTCTATAGATATTTCCAGACTGACCTTTTAACTCTTGTTCCGCTACAGTCAAAGCTCTTATAAATATTTTGTTATTCTTTATAACTGAGACATTATTTTTAAGCCCATCCATCCTGAGGTTTCTTTGTTCCTCTGTTTCATTAGGTACTTTTTCCTGAAAAAGTTCTTTAAATGTCTTGCCAGTACCGGGAACCTCTAAATTTTTTATAAAATAATCTTCAACAGCAGCGACTTTAATAAGTGAATTTTCCTGTTGAGAAACGAAACTAGAATATTTTTTAAAATTAAATTTGCCCATTATGGATATCTCCTAAATTACAATGTATATTATTGAATATTGATAATTAATCCTGCGGATTTTTATCGTCAAATATCATAAGATCAAAGACGATATATATTTATGAACACTGAAATAATAAACAAATTAAACAAAAAACATAAAATGATATCAAATATAATTAAAGAAAATTCAGAAATCGAAAGAGAATATCCGACAATATACAGTGAGGCAGCGGATATAATCATAAGAAAAGAAGCGGCAATAAAAAAAATAAACAAAAAATTATATATATATAAATTCTTATGCATATTTCTTTTGTCCCTTCTTTCAATAACAACACTATTACTTATTAATAAATGGAGAAATCAATGAGAGATCAGTCACTACCAGAAGGTATAAGCAACTTATTTAGCAATGAGGTAAGAAACCTATTAAAAAAATATTCCATTATAGAATCAAATAAATTTAATGATGAAGATGAACACAAAATGACTCCAGGAGACACCGTATATGGAAAAGCTCTCCAAGAACTAGACGAGATAAAACATGCCATGATTTTTATCAAAAAAGAAATGGAAATTTCAGAATGAAGAAGACAAAAAAAGATTCCGTAAAAAGCGAATTAGAAAAACTTATAGAAAATTCATGGAGCGGCATAAATGACAATTGTCGCAAACTGCTGACTGAATCCCTAGACAAAATAAACAAACTAGAAAAAGAGCTACAAGAAACAAAAGATAGTGCGAGACAAGCATTGGAAAAAGAATATGGAGAAAAGATAAAAGATCTTGAGAACAGTAATGATTCTTTAAGGATGCAAATTAAAGAAATAGAAAAGAATTTTTCTTCTGTACGTGAAGTTATGTCAACTCCATGGTTCTACCGAACAAGAATACAAAGAGATCTTATAGACAAATTTTAATCTATAAGCTCATCTAGCTCTAAATCATAATTATAATTTTGGATAAGGAATCTATGGAGTATTGACTTGAATGGCTCCTTTAGTTCCTCTCCGTTTTCATCCATATATTCTTTTCCCGTCGTGCTCATAAAAGCAGATATTGCAGATCTAATTCTCTCCAACTTAGAGTATTCACCATCTGCAGAGTCATCATCTGCAGAGTCAAATTCTTCAGATCCTCCCATAATTTGGGAGTGTGTCTTAAAAAAAGCCTTCAGCTTTTCAACATATATATTTTTGTTAACAGGCCCGCTTTTTATAAATTCAGCATACCTCTCTCTTATCTTTTGTTCAAGATCACTTTGACTTATTGCTCCTCTTCTGAACTGATCAAGTAAATCAGATATATTGACATTAGAAAAGTCATTTTGAGCAAGTTTTATTGTTTTATACCATGATTTTGCGTATTTTGGCATTCTATTTCCTAAATCTAATTTCCACCATACACTATTGTTAAATTTTACTTTCTCCATTTGATGTTTCAAAGCCTGATCGTCATAAACCTTCTTAAACATCTCAAAAGTTTCTTGAGTTGACCACCCTGTCCACAACTTATGCAAAGTTGAAGCACCTACCAGATAAAGAGCTTTGATCTCAAGGTTATTGCAATATCTAAATATCTCATTGTAAAATATTTCTAGCCAGTCTTCGAATCTATTTTCTATTCTTGACTTAAACTGAGACAAATGAGGCCTATTTAATTGAGGAGATTTGTCTTCTGATTTTCTATCCGATATTGAAGAAATCTGCTTTTCTATTTCAGCAAGATTTGCCTTAAGCTTTTCTAATTTTTGTTTATCTTGCTGATTCGGGTCTATCCCGCTAACCATTTGATTACGTATTGCATCTATTGCGACCCTTAATCTTTGCTTCATTTGCTCGTCTGAGGAAGAGTTTATTTTATTTTCTAATTCTTTTATTTTATTTTCAAAATAACTTTTATTATCAAAAGATTCAATCTTTGAGCTTAAAGAAGATATTTCATCAATCAATTTATTTTTTTCCTGTTCAAGCCCAGACATACTAGCTTGAAAATCTCTCATTCTATAAGTCTTTTGAACAACATCACTCTGTATTTCCGTGACATACATAGTTTTATTTAACCAGTCTATTCCTCCGCCAACCCAACCAAGAAAATTATAATATCCTTCTGGCGTCTGGTCTCTAGTGAGACCTCTATGATGATAATTTATGCCGCCGTCACTATCCCCATTATCAAAAACAACATTCATTCCCTTGGGATCTTTTTCACTATGTTTAGGATGTATGACTATATTAAATGGCTCTAAAATTTCCGAATAATGCCTTATTTTAGATGAGTGATTTGCAGCATCTGAAACAACAACGTTTGTAGCGTGCTGACCAGGGAAGGATCTACCAAGATTAATAAAAGACTTAAAATTAAAACCTTTATCAAAAAGACCCATTTCCTTGGCTATACGGACACCATCATCTCCAAAATCTTTATAAATCAATTCTGGATTAGAAAGATATTTTTGCTTTTCTTCTGTTATTTTTTTTCTTAAAGATTCTTTTTCAACTATTGCTTTAGATTCTTCTTCAAATTCTCTCTGTCTTTGTTCCTCGGCCCTTTGTCTAAGGATTCTGTCTTGTTCGTCCTGTGCTCTCCTTCTCTCTCTGGCCTCCTCTATTAACCTAATTCTTTCTGGAGAGTTGCCAGCAACATCTCTCATAAATTTTTGTGAATCTTCAGGACTCATGTAATGAGAAGCTTCTGCAAATATTTCATCTTGCTGAACTATTGCGCTTTCATCAAGAGAAGAAGTGTAAGCAGATGATTCTTCAGAGAAAACTTCTTTTAAAACTGGATCTGAAGATATTACAAACTTGATGGCATCTGAATATTTTTTTATAGTTTCAATAAATTCACTATGCTTTTCATCTATATAAAAGCTATCTGCATGCTCCCTCAATTCTTCTGCTATATCAGTCCATTCGTCAATACCAATCTTGGAAACAGGCTGAGATTCATCTACGGATATTGTGCCTGAATCTTCTCCTGTAAAATAAATCCACCTGTCTTTGACAATTCTTTTAGTAATAGGTTGAAAATGATGATGAGCAAATCCAGTCAAATTAGCATCACTACCAAGATACAACCTTGACAATCTTGCATTGTAACTATGGAACTCTTGAGCACTACTGTCTGCGTGGTTTTCAGCTTCGCTCCTAAGCCAATCTCTTTTATTGTCATCTATCCACCTCTTTTTTGCGCTATCTTCATAATTTGATTTTAAAACATCTATAATTTCACTATCTGAATTCATATGTTCTACTTCATCAGCATATATACCGGCAAGATAATCAATTAAATGTTCAAAAAATGTTTCCAGCTCTTCCTGAGAAAGAGATGGCCTGCTATTGAATGGCATGCCTATTTTTTCATAGAATTTTTGAGAAAAAAAACTAGATGGATTTATGTTATGCTTTTTTGCCCTATTAGATGGATGACGGTGATCAGGGATTATTTTAACGTATTCTATGTCAGAAATTAAAGCATTCAGAAAATTGTCTTCCAGGATGCCTTGTATTATTGTTTGTACTGGTATAATATCAGGATTGTAATTTTCAGCGTAGGATCCAGAACAACTTTCCAAAAGAGAAGACATACTTGCACTAAAGTTGCCATCATAGAAATTTGATATTATAGTTTGTTTAATTTCATCCTCATTGGCTACAGAGCCTATATAATGAAAGAAATTATCACTTTCATCCCAGTAATCATCATATGATTCCATCCAGTAGTCATCATTATCTAGCCATTCATAAATTTTATCATAATCAACTTCAAAATCCCAATTTTCGTCCTCAAGAGCATTACGCATGCCACCAAATGCAGATAGAATAAATGAAAGTTTATATTTTTTTTCACCTATCCTTCTTATGATATCTTCAATAACATGCTGATATTCACCTAAATTTATATTATTAGCATTCCCCGTATTGGAAGCGTTCAAAAGCTTATAAACATTAGCTGGGCTGCACTTCATATTATTTAAATGATTTTATGCTATTTTGAAGGTTTCTAACCTGAGTAATTATTGCTCTTGCTTGTGTTGACCTTGGATCTTTTATTTGTTCAAGCTGACCAGCCAATTGATCAAAACCATTACCAATATTTTCTAGATTATTAAGATTTTGAAGACCCATTTGCTGAATAAATTTAGGAACATCTATATTTATAGAAACAGCGTCCCCCATAGAACCAGGCATGCCTTTTAAATCAACCTGTGATAATTTAAATAAATTTTTCATAATTATATTTTAATAAAAAATACATAAGTTACCTTTATTTGTCGATCTAAAATAACAAAAGGAGATATATGAAATCTGAATATTTATGGATAATAAAAGAGTATTTTGAGAGTTTTTCAAGTCAAAACATAGAAGATCTTAGAAACTTGTATTCTGAAGATGTAGTTCTAAAGGACTGGAATATATATGTTGAAGGTAAAGAAAATGTAATAGAAGCAAATATGAATATATTTAAACAGTTCCCCCAATTACGCATACACATAGAAAATATAATAAAAGATGAACATGACTACTATGCATGCCAAATAAATATATCACTAGAGGAAAATAATACAATAGAAGTATGCGATATAATCAAAGTAAAAAATGGAAAAATTCTTAGCATCCATGCCTACAAATGCTAAATATAACCTTTATTTTTTAATTGAGTGACTAAATTTTTTACTCTTACATCGTAAGTATGGTTTTTTGATAATTCATAACCATTTTGTGAAATTTGATCTATGTTATATTTATCAATATTTTTTATTATTTCATACAAGTGATCAAAAGAATCATAGATTAAGCAATTTTCATTATGCACAAAACCCAACTCATCATATTGGTAATTTTTGTTTGTTATTAATAATGTTTTACATCCTATAGTTTCAAAGGATCTGTAGTTTATATCATTAGCTATATTCATATTAAAATGACATACATATGAATTTATTGCATTAACCATATCTTCACCTATTACAAATATATCTGTGTGCAAACCATATGAATTTTTTAGAATTTCTAATATATGACCCCTATTAACTATGTTGCCACAAAATCCAAATTTATGTTTTTTAGCTGTTTCATTTGGTTTAATTAGGCTATTATCAAATGAATTAGGAAACCACATATGATAGGAATGTTTTACGTAATCTTTAGTAGAATGAAGCATTAAATCATATTTACCATTAGAAAATATATTTTCATAAGGAGATACTCCTCTACAGTGAGCGTCTATACTCCACAAAATCTTCAATGGACCATCTACATTACTTAGATTGGGCATCCACCCATCCCCATAATTTTCTAAGTTAAATATCATATCATATTCATTAAAGTTGATATTTGAATTATAATTAGCATGACCTAATCCCCATACCACAACCTCATTATCGCATTTTATAAACGCTCTTTCAAGAGAAAAACATTCTCTAAATGACCTATTTGCTTCGTGTCTACCATTTTCTTGTATTAGAAGTATTTTGATTGTCATCTCGTATTATTTTTCTTTGCTAAAGAACTCCACCCATTCATACCTACTTTTTCAATAATGAAATAGCCAAGTTTGTTCAAATATTCATAAATATCTTGATTTTTTAAATGCAAGTTTTCAAAGTAAATCTCATTAATTTTAAACTTTGAAAAATCTATAGACTTGATGATCTGATCGTCAAGTCCCTCTGCATCTATAAATAAAATATTTATTTGTTGAAGATTATATTTTTCAAAAAGAGCATTAATAGTTTTACATTCAACCCTAATTTCCACTATTCCTTCTGGATGATAACCATGTTTCAAGATATGGTATCGGTCTATAGATGCAACCTCATATAATGGGCCATCGTTTTTGTGATAAAAGAATGAAGTTTCTTGTTCACTACTGCTTTCTGTAGTTATGGCTATGTTTTCTATAACTTTGTTCTTGACCCATTTATATTGGTCTTCAATTTTTTCATTATGAATTTTCATTGGTTCTACAAGAAGTAACAAGTCTGGCTGATTATCTTGAATCAACTTACTCAAATCATCATTACCCGTATTAGTACCTATCTGTACTATTTTCATATTAGCATATCTCCATGTTTTGGTTCAAATTAGCTATCTTCATAATTAAAAGCTTGACCTAAGCCCCATACCACAATCTCATTATCGCATTTTATAAACGCTCTTTCAACACAAAAACCATCTTTTTTATTATTAAAATATGATTGTAAAAAATAATTCTTCTCCGTATTGACTATAATATTTCATATTATCTCCATATATTTGACTAAAAATAAAATCTTTATTTTTCTTTGCATATGCTATTAATTTCTTTCATCATTTTTTCATTCATATAATGATAACTTATATTATGTTTAATTTGATGTAAATCATGTTTCAAGTGTAAATAATTATTTTGATTAAATCTATTAGAGCTATACAGCTTTTCTCCCTTAAGATAATATCCTAATGTAACATCTCCGTAATTAGTCTTGGGAATATTTATTTTACTATTAATTCGATTTATCAAGTCTTTTCTTAATGCAAATCCAGAACCACCAGAATAGTACCTATGCCCCTTTTCAACGTAAGGCCATATAGGATTATCAGGATGAGTTTCTTCAGAAAAAACAAGACCACAACTATTGCAACTATTATCTAAACATCCGATATGACTAATAAGATTTTTAGTATTAACATATGTATCATCATCACAAAAAAAATACCAATCATAATTATTTGACTTATTTGCGTAATCAATACCCATAATTTGTTTTTCCTCACCGCTAATATGACCCTTTGTCCTAGTTACACAAACATTGTCAGTACTATCAATGTCAGATAAAAAAATATAGTCCAAATTATTAAGCCACGTGTTTTTTAACCAATTTTGTCTGGTATTAATGTGATTTTCACATGAAATGATTAAGAATAATATTTTCATTTTAATCTTTTTAACATATATTCACTAGGACTAATTAAATTATCTTTAATAGAAAATGCTTTAATTAAAACTTTTTTATACCTATCAACTGCATTCGATTTTCTTAAGTTTTTATCAGCATAATCAAATGCATTTTTGGATATTTCTTTACATTTATTTTCATTTTTATGTGCCCAGTTTAATTTATCTTCAAAATCAGAGAAATCTTCATTTACAGGGATATAATGTTCAAAAGGCCTCAAATCATAAAACCAATATTCATTGCATTTTCTCAATTGATAAAACAATGGCCTATTAGAATGCAAAAGTAGTTTAGTTCTACCTGAATAACCAGCACCCTGTATATCTATCAAAAATTTATAATTAGTATGATCAGGAAGAGAAATAAAATTGCCATTTTCTGTTTTCAGTTCAATTGTTCCAGACTGTTTTACCCACTGAATTATATCTATGCATTTGACTTTTAAATTTTTATTAAAATTTTCATAAAATTTTCTTCTAGTATGATGTGTATTTATATTTCCTATCCAAAATAAACGATCATCAATATAATTTTCAATAGATTTTAAACGAATTCTTTTGCACATATCATCATAATCATGAATTCCTGTCTCTGGCCAACCCGCAAAGATATAATCAGGTATCATAAAATCATTATATGAAGGACCAGAAAAAGATAATGGATAATCTAAATAATCGCCCATAAACAAAAATACAGATCCTACATTCATTCTGTTTTTTTCATCATTATTTAAATTGCTAAAAGCCTCATTTATCAAATAAGAACTCATTCTACCCCTACTCTCGTAACACCAATACTCATGACAATAAATGCTGTTCCCGTCAAAGTACACTTCTAATTTGTTGTGATGTTGTTCAATTGCAAATGCCATATAAAAACTACCTTCCTACTACTAAATCTCCATGTATTCTGTCACATTCTGTATCATCAGCATTAAAGGGTTGTCCCACAAACTCTCTTCCTTTTCTTTTTGAAGGAAAATGATTAATATTAAAAAATTCATCATGTATTTTACAATTATTTAATGTTAAATGGTGAACATGAGAGCGCAAAAAGTTTTGATCAACTTGATAAAAATTACCTTTTTGATATTTTTCAATCGTATTAGAAATTCCTTTTAATACCCCATTTCTGCATCCCCACATGCCTCCTAAAATCTCAGTCTGGTGCCAAGGATGATCTCTCATAACATGAAAATCATATTCAGAATTTAACCAGTCGTCAACAGCTTCTTTCTCTCTAGTATTTAACCTGGAATCTGTATCCCTAAATATAACTATATCATTACTATCTCCTGCAAAAAACCTCCAAAACATTCCAGACCAATCTCCATCCTCATTAACTGGTATTAATTCTACATTTTCTTTATTTCTCAAAACACCTATACAATCTTGATCTGTTTTTTTACCATAATAGAATCTACATATCCAATCACTATATATAGACTTAGCTAATTCTAAATTTTTAATAGCGCCTACACAATACTTGGGATCATAGCCCCACAAGCTAAAAGATATTATTTTTTTCATATTTTTAACTCTTTTTTTAATTTCTCTATTTCATGAGGATAAATATTTTGAGACCAATTGTGCCAAGCCTCTCTATCCTTTTTATTCATATTTTCTGAATTAACAGTTCTGTACAGATCATCCCACTGACTCTTACCAGAAAAAGGATGCAAATGCTCTATAACAACATTTTCCAAATATTTGATTCTATTAAGTCCGTGTCCTATGCTCATTATTGAATTGTCACTACACAAATGCGTAAAAATAGGATTATAAAAATGACCTAAAATTTTTACTATATTGGAAGAAATTAAATGTGAACTTGCTAACATAGACCCATGCATTAGGTCATTGGGATATATCACTCCAATATTGTCCATTGCATTCATGTTTTCAACAAAAATATTATCCCAATCCTTAGTCCTAAATCTATGATCGTCTCCCATGAAATATAAATATTCATACTGTTTTGACAATTTACATGCAGCATAATTCATGGGCGCAACTACTCCTCTAGAATCATTATTTTTTTCATATTTTATTATACCAATATTGCTTGTGTATTTTTCATAATTACTAGTATCATCACTATCAATAACAAAATAAATATCCGACAAAGAACTTTTACAATCATTAAAACTAATAATGACTTCTTTTATGTTATTAGGTCTTGACCTAGAAGGACAAATTACAGCTATTTTTTTCATAATTTATCCTCATTAAATCTTACTAAATATATTTCAATTGACATTGTTATAACTTTCTATAAAATTAACATGACCAATCACCTTCATATAAACTATCATGCGTAAAATCATCAAAAAAATATCTCCTACCACTCATCACATATATAGGATTTTTGGATAAATTTAATCCTTTTCCATGATTATCAGGATGTCTGGAGGTGTTAGCATCATAATATCCGTCAATCATAAAAGAGCTACTCATGCCCAATTGATCTGTTATATTTTTTAGATCATGAAAACTTCCATTAGGTTCATGATATTCAATAGATTTTATAAATTTACTAAATACATCATTACTTTTATCATTGTTTATCCAGTGTATTGCGTCAGGAACTCTGTTGGGAGTAACTGGATATTCAGCCCACTGATAAACAATATTGCTATTCATGTCATTTATAAAACAATTTATATTTTTTTTATATATTAAATCAAATCTAGATATAAAAATTTTATCATAAATAATTTCACTTTGATAGATATTATGCAAACCATTTAACATATTCAATCTTTGTGCAGACCAATCATAGTGAACACATAAAGAGTATTTGCAATTAGGGAAATTACTTTTGATTAAATCTATATTATAATCATCAGAAACAGAAAAATAACAATCCACATCATACATATTACTGAAAGGCATATAGACAGAATCTATAAAAGATTTTAGAGCGCCTCTAGAAAAATCAAAATTTATAGGATCCTCAAAAATCACATTAGATCCTCTTATTCTTTTTGTGTGACCCCTTAATAATATTGCACATTTTTTATTCATATATATGAATTATTTCAATATAAACAATCTATATTTTAATTTTCAAAAATCCTTAAAAAGTTTTTATATTCTATATCATAAGTATTTGATAAAGCCCATTTTTTTCCCTTATCTCTTAAGGTGTTTTTAAGAGATGTATTGATATCTATTTCTTTAATTTTTTCTGCAAATTTTAGATACTCAAATGGATCTATCAGTTTTTTTATAGTATGAAGGCCTACGCCCAAAGACTTTGGATCAAAAGGAAAATCTAGTATAGGAAAATCTAGTATAACAATATTATCTCCATACACATCTTTAAAACAAGAAATGTCCCAGGTTAAAACAATTACTCCACAAGCTAAGGCCTCGTGAACTGCATTACAATAAGTGTCTGTTGGAAAATTTCCCTCCATATCAGATGCTGTATACACAAAATAATCTGATTCACATAAATTTTTAATTAATTCTTTTTTCCCTACAGATCCACTGCCATGAGGACCAGGTAAATAAGAAAAATTTACATAATTTTTGCCTAAATGACTAGCTATTAAGCTTGCCATTTCACCGCCTCTTTGAAAAGAAGATGTAAAAATAATTTGATTTTTTCTTTCTAAATTTTCATGCTTGTTTATTTCTTCATAAAATAATGGTTTTGATATACTATTATTTACATGAATATACTTTACCTCAGAGGGGTTAGATATAAAATGTTTTTTTGAAGTTTTAGAATTTACTATATAATAAAAATTTAATTTTTTTGATTTGCAATAATTATGTATATCAAAAATAGCACTATGAGACCAGTACATATGAGAAAAGGCACAAACTATTGTACCCTCTTTTAGTTTAGATAATATATCATAGGAATCTTTACAAAAAAAACCAAAAGAAAAAACAAATACATCGCAATCTTTTAATAAATCCTCGTCAGGCGTCACATAAGTATAATTAAGATATCCGTTAAACTCAGAATTTCCTGGTATAAATGTGTTTTTTAAACCATAATCAGGATGAGAAATATATACTGTATTTTTACTTTCAGCTAATTTCCTAGCTAACTCTAAAGTAACAGCACAAGTGCCGCTGAATCCACATACATCTGTATAATTTTCATAATTAAAACGACACGCTCTAGGACTTGTTCCATCAAACCAAAAAACTATTTTCTTACCTGTTATGTATTTTACTTTTATTTCTTTCATTTTTTATATGTTGGATTATTTATTATCTTTACAGCAACCCTTTCATGACCACACCCCACATCTCCCATCTTGCCGTTCATTCCTATATATTCAAATTCTACTTTATTATTTTTAATAAATTCGTAAAAAGCCTTTAATTCTCCATTTCTCTGATAACCCTCATAGTTGACTAATTCATCGAATACAACTACACAACCATTTTTTATATTAAATTTTAAGTTGTCAAATACATCTTTTGTAGAGCTATATATATCACAATCAACGTGCATAAATTTTATTGGTTTGTTATGATTAGATATAAAATTAGGCAAAGTTTCAGAAAACCACCCGTCTATCAAAATCACGTTTTCTGATACATTTGGGTATTTGCCATTTGTGGAAAAAGAACCCTTGTCAAAAAGCATATCATTTCTATCCCATTTCTCAGGCAACCCTTGCCAACTATCAAATCCATAAATTTTATGATTTTTGAATCCATTTGCAATCATATTGATTGTCATCCCGCTAAAAACTCCCAGTTCCATGACAATGGAATCCTTATTCACCTCTAAAATATCTTTATTTTCTAGTACATAATTTAAGGGGTTCATCTTTATATCTGGAATATTGACTAAATCTTTTATGAACTCATTATAATTCATTAGGTATCTTTTATTTTTCAATTATTTCTCCTTTAGCTCTTACCATAGCAGAGCCTATTACCTGATGCATGTCATAATATTTATAATCAGCAAGTCTGCCTCCAAATATTACATTATTTTCCTTTAAGCATAAATCCTTATACATGGAATAGATATTATTATTTTTTTCATCATTAACAGGGTAATATGCCTCATCACCAGGCTTCCAATTTGAAGGATATTCTTTAGTGACAACTGTTTTGTCTTGCTTGCCGAAATCAAAATGTTTATGTTCACATATTCTAGTGTAGGGAATATTTTCTTCTGTAAAATTAATAAGAGCATTACCCTGATAGTCCCTACAATTTAAAATATCAGTTTCAAATTTTAAACCCCTGTACTCAAGACTGCCATAACAGTCTTCAAAGTATCTATCTATCATGCCCGTATAAACAACCTTATTTGCTTTTTTTGACAAATAATCACGATCAGATAAAAAATCTACTTCTAACTCCACTGGAACATTACCTATTATATTTTCAATCATCTTTGTATATCCACCAATTGGTATACCCTGATATTTGTCTGTATAATAATTGTCATCAAAATTAAGTCTTATTGGCAGTCTTTTTATTATAAAAGATGGCAAATTTTTAGGATCTCTTCCCCATTGCTTCTTAGTGTATCCGTAAACAAATGTTTGGTAAATTTCTTCTCCAACCTGGGACAGAACCCACTCTTCCAAATTGGAAGGATTAGCTATATTAATCTTTACACTATCTATTTTCTTTTGCGCCTCTTCAGGATTTTTGACGCCCCACATTTGATATAAAGTCATAAGATTTATTGGAAAAGAATATATCTTGCCCTTGTAACAAACTTTTGGCCTGTTTACAAAAGAATTAAACTTTGAGTATGAATTAACAAAATTCCATATTTTGTCATCATTACAATGAAAAATATGAGGACCATAAGAATGAACATGTATACCCTCTACTTCATCTGTTCTAGCATTACCGCCAAGTTTTTTTCTTTTATCTATTATAAGACAGGATTTGCCATTTTTGGTTAATTGATTTGCAAAAACAGCGCCGAATAAACCAGATCCAACTATTAAATAATCATATTTTGTAGTACTCATCAGTTTCTTTCTTGCATATTTTTATATAATTATCATAAATTTTCTGACCTTCAGAGGTTCTATCAAGATCTGGTCTTTGAAATCCAAAAGCCCAATGAACAAACAATCCACCGCCACAAGTTAAACAAAGTTTTCTAGAATATTTAGGCCAATGGTAGCTAACGCCGACTTCATCACCACCAGGTGCATTTAAACAGAACTTGAAGTTATTTAAGTATGACGAATTCCAACAAATTACATTTATACTCCACCTGGTATCAGGCAAAACAAATTTATCAAAACAATAAGATGATAATAACTTTTTATCATATAGTCTTAAAAAATTATTATGCACATAGGAATTATAATTTGAACGCGGGAGAGGACCGGCAGCGTAATCTTTTTCTGGATGAAATTGCAAATCTCTAACCGGCAAAGCACCTATTCTTTCATGTATAAAATTACAATGAGAGCTGTTTACTACGTTTCCAGAGCAAAATGTTTTATGTTTTGCGGTAAAATTTACTAAATTTTCTAAAGATCCGTTTTTTATATAAACAATATCGTCATCTATTTTTACTATAAACCAATCTTTTCCACATTTGTTATTGACCCAGTCAAAACTTTCTGAATAACCAGATACACCCATTCTTACTCCTGATATAATTTCTATGTATTTACCAAATTTACCCTTTTGCAAAGAAGATAAAAAGTCCAAATCAGATTGGTCATAAGTGTTCCTAAAAATAAATATTTTATCTACAATTCCCCCATTGCACCTCAGATCTCTAAAAATGTATCTAAATAGCATTTTAGAGTACTTTTTTCTACCATAAAACACCAATAAGGCAACTTTGTTTTCACTTTTGTTTTTAATAGATTTTCTTTCCATGGGAATTTAATTTTTCGTCAAAATACGAAATATATAATATATGCAAAAAGAAAAATTATTAATTATTGTTCCATATAGAAATAGAAAAGAAAACCTTTCTTTATTCATACCGCATATGGAGAAATGGATTAAAGAACAAAATATAAATTTTTCTATACTTATATCTGAACAGTCAGATGACGGAGAGTGGTTCAACAAAGGATCCATAATAAATTGCGGGTTTACTGAAATAAAAGAGAAATCAGACTACGTGTGTATCCACGACGTTGACATGATTCCTTCGTCAAAAAAAGATTGCAATTATTCTTATAGTAAAAGCCCAATACATCTTGCCTCACGAGTTCAGCAGTTCGGATACAAACTACACTCCAAAAACTACTGGGGAGGAGTAATAATGTGCACAAACCAAATGTTTGAAAAAGCAAATGGATTCTCTAATCTGTACACTGGCTGGGGCAAAGAAGATATAGATTTCGGTGTCAGATTGCAAAAATGCAAATACAAAATATACAGAAGAAACGGGAGATATGACTCATTAAAACACGAAAAGCACAAATGGCATACCAGTAAGCCTTTTGACAAATCCCTACTTGATAAAAACAGAAAACTAATGCACATGATGAGAAACGGAGAACATGATTTCAGAAAAGACGGACTAAACACCGTAAAATATAAAATAATAAAAAATGAAAAAATTTCTGAACACTCTGAAAAAATAACTTTTTTACTTATAAAATGAAAGACTTTATTTTTACATCATGGTTTTCTGGAGACAACGGCTTTGCTCAGCACGACCATACGGAAAAATGCAAAAAAGACGATTTTAGTTTAATAGAAAAATTCTATAATTCAATAAAAAAAAACAATTTAAATTGCATAATATTTCATAATGAATTGTCTGATCAATTTGTAAATAAATACTCAAATGAAAAAATAAAGTTTCAACACCAAATTATAAGTAATAGAAAAAGTTACAATGACGAGAGATTTTTTTGTTATTTGCAATATTTAAAAATACATGAAAAAGAAATAGATAAAGTAATATGCACGGATTGTTTTGATGTGCAAATACACAAAAATCCATTTCATTTAATAGATAAAAAATTTGACATATGCGCTGGTGAAGACAACGAAAAAGGCAAGAAATGGATTGAGGAGAAGATGACAAAATGCAATTTAAAAATAAAAATAAAAAAACCATACAATGCTGGCATAATTGGTGGATATAGAATTAAACTTGTGAATTTTTTTGAAGAAATGACAAGAATGATGTCAAACTGTCCAGAAGAAATAAATTCAAATATGGCAGTTTTCAATTATATGCTCAATTCAAAAAAGTGGAAAATACTTAGTGGCTTTCCTTTGCACAATAAATTTAGAAGTTTTAATAATCAAGGGGCATACATACAGCACAAATGATTTACAAAATACTACCAGAAAATTATTTTGAACATGATTTTTTTGATGAAATGATAAAAATTATTAAAAGCGACAAGGATTGCGATAATTATAATTTTTATTTTACTAATAATTATAAAAATCTACCGGAATATGGAAATAAAGTAGTGGCGGTACTCACAGCAGGAGACGAAAGAGGTAAGCTGCCATCCTACAGCAAAAACGTCAGATATGTATTTAAACACCATTTAGATTACGAGGAGGTAGAAAATGCCACTCATATACCATTGCCTGTCATGAAGGGCTACAAGCCAAAGCAAGACAATACATGGGAGCAGAGAGACATAGATGTGTTTTTTTCTGGGCACTGTCTTGATGCAAATAATAAGCCCATAGCAACAAGAAAAAATTTTGTAGAATCGGCAAGAAAAATAGAAAAAGAACTTAAAAGTTACAATATAGAAATATCTTTAACAAAAAAATGGAATACTGGACTTTCAATAGAAGAATATTCTGAAAAAATGTCAAGAACAAAAATAGTACTTTCTCCACATGGACACCATAGGTCAGAATGTATACGTTTTTCAGAGGGAGTTGCCAGCGGGTCAGCGATTGTATCTTGCGAACAACCAAATACAATATGCTATGAACAAGCACCAGCAATATATATAAATAATAAAAAATGGGACACATCAATTTATCAAATTAAAAAAATACTTGACGATAAAAAAAGGTGGCAAGAAATAAATAAAAAAATGAAAAAATGCTGGTCTGATGTATTTTCACCTAAAGCTCAAGCTTTAAAAATAATAAAAAAGATTAAAAATAATGGAAATTTATAAATATAAATCTTATGAAGAGTATGTAGAGGCTCAGACTAAAGCAAACAAAAGAAAAATAGGACATGTATGGGTAAGAGAGAATGTAATTAAAGAAATTATTAAAAACTACTGTGGGACACCCAGTAACATTATTTGCCACGGCACAAGAAATGCCACTGAACAAAAATTCTTTAAGGAAAACTGTGAAGAATGCAATGTAATTGGTACAGAAATATCCGAAACAGCAAAAGATTTTCCCATGACAGTTCAATGGGATTTTCACGAAGTAAACAAGGACTGGATAGGAAAATTTGATATAGTCTATTCTAATTCATTTGATCACTCATACGATCCAAATAAAAGCATATCAGCATGGAGAGATCAACTTTCAGAAAAAGGAACTATGTACATTGAGTGGTGTCCAGATGAAAACATAAATATATGCATAGAATCAGATCCTTTAAGAGTTACAGAAAAAGAGCTAGAAAAAATTTTTACTGATAATGGTATAAGCATAGATGGGATACTTGGGATAAATGGGAAATCTGGTTCAAAAATTTTTATACTAAAAAAGGAAAAAATGAAAAACAAAAATAGCATAGGTGTATTGGGTCACGGTTTTGTTGGAGGCGCTGTACTAAGTGCATTCTGCAATGACTGGGAAGTAAAAGTATACGACAAAAATAAAATGAGATCTCTTAACGAAGAAAAAGAGACCATAAATCAAGATATAGTATTTGTTTGTGTTCCAACTCCCATGGTAGATGCAGAAGGCGGAGAATGCAATCTATCAATAATTGAAGAAACCCTAGAGTCTATAACCCAAAAAAATACAAGAAGCGACAATATATTCGTAATAAAATCAACAGTACCGATTGGTACGACAAAAAAGTTAAAAAATAAGTATAGCAATTTAAATATTGTTCATTCTCCAGAATTTTTAACAGCAAGAAGTGCAAGAGTTGATTTTATAAGTGCATCTAGACATATTATAGGAATACCAAATAAAAAAGAACAAAATGATACAATTTATAAAAATCTATACTCTTTATACGAAAATAGGTTCCCAGGATCACAAATAATAATTATGGACTCAGATGAGTCTGAATTTGTAAAATACGCTTGCAACTGTTTTTTTGCAACAAAGGTAATGTACTTTAATGAAATAAAGTTATTAGCGGATAAAATGAATCTGGAATGGGAAATAATAATGCAAGGAATACTTAGCGACGGAAGAATATCTCAGTCTCATGCAAATGTACCAGGGCATGATGGAGACAAAGGATTTGGAGGAACATGTTTCCCCAAAGACATAAATGCATTTATTAAAACTATGGAAAATAATGAAATAGAACCAATTGTAATGAAATCCGTTTGGCAGCAGAACAAGAAAGTAAGAAAAAACTGGGATTGGGCAAAAAGCGAATCTGCTGTCAAAAAACAAGAAAATAATTGATATATATAGCCCTTGTAAAATAAAGGTTGATTTGCTGTTTATTTAGTAATTTTTTATTATGGAAAAAATATCTATAGCCATAAATAATGATAAAAAAGTCCCCATAAAGGACAATGAAATATCAGACATGGCTTTAAAATTAAAAAATTACACCATGCGTATGTCTACTCTTTTGCTCAATACTTTTGACACAGTTTCTAAAAAATATGAAGACCACGACATAAAATCATCTATTATCATAGCAAATGAATGCATAATATCAACACAAAAAATAATTAATGTAATGGATGAAATAATTAAACACGAATATACAAAAATAAATATAAAAGATGCGTATCACTCAGGTGAACATTTCGTTGACTCATGGAAAAAACTTAATCAGTATATAAACATGTATTTTGATGAATATTATAATTTATTTGAAAAAAGTATGATTGTAAACGGATATGAAAAATTTTATAATAAAATATATGTAGTATATAATAAAATTATAGAAGAATTAAAATTTAAAATATCTTCATCTGTAAATTCAAAATTTATTAAACACTATACAAATGACACAAGCGTAAGAGACTATCTTGTGTTTATGTTTGAATCAGAATTGGCATACATATCATCATTAATAAAGATATTAACAGACAAGTACAGCCAGATGATAGACAAAAATGTAATGGATAATTTTAATAAAATAAATAAAAACATTATTTACTTAGAAGAAATGAAAAAAGAGTATGGTTCTTTGATTTCTCCAATAACAGACGAAAAACAAAAAAATAGAACCATAAATATAATAAAAAGTTTTTATGATCTGTGCATATCAACAGAGCAAGCTATGATATACTTCATAAACAAAAAACCACTTGTTAATATAACTGGTACAGTTGAAAATAAAGCTCTTTTAGATTTAGTAGAAAATAAATACAATATAGCAAAACTTGTAATAACAGACCTTAAAGATAATTAAAATGTACAATAGAATATTATTCAACAAATATGCTTCAGAATCCATGGTAATACCAGGAATAGAAGAAACATGCGCTTTTTTAGACAGATTTAAAAAATGCCTTTTTATTACTACAAGTAATAGGGTTGTTCATAATGATGTTGATACGGAAATGCCCAAATCATCTCAACTTGCGCATGTAATATCACATAAACTAAAAAGATGCGAAGCATCAATAATAGATGTATCTAAGCTAAAAATATATATATGCGAGGGCAATATATCTAAAGCAGAGGGAAATAATTGCGGGGTAAAAGAAGCATCCTTAAAAGATAAAGACAAAAATCCAGATGGAAATTTAAGATGCTGGTGCTCATTCAACCATAAAGATGATGAACTTTGGAAAATACATAAGCCCATGATGGATAGTGATGCAATAGTATTTTTTACATCCATAAGATGGGGGCAAACCAATAGTGTATACCAAAAATTACTTGAGAGATTAAGTTGGATAGAAAATAGACATACAAGTTTAAAAGAAGAAAATATAGTTTCTGAAAAATACGCTGGAGTAATAAGTTGTGGGCACAACTTTAATGGGAAAGAAACAATAGAACTTCAAAAGAAAAATATGAAATATTTTGGTTTTAAAATAGATGATAGGCTTTTTTGGTCATATCAATACACAAATGATTCCAAGGATGAAAGACTAGAAGGTTACATAGACGATGCAAATAAATTTGAAAAACTAGTTCAAATTTCTGTTAAAAAAACAGATTAAAAAATATCCTCAATTTTTTAAAAAAGTAACATATGTTATGAGCGAAGTTCTTCTTAGAAGAAATGTAATTAATCCTTTCAAATACTGGGAAGAAGATGCCATAAAGGCATATCTTGATGAAAGAAGGCATAACTTTTCTGTAGTCTGCCAAAACCTACAGCATGATTTCAATATCGGCTCTGTTATAAGAAACGCAAATGCATTTCTAGCAAAAAATGTCATTATTCATGGTAGTAGAAGGTGGGACAGAAGAGGGGCCGTAGGGACGCACCATTATGAAAGAATGAAATACACAAAATCAATTGATGAACTTAAAAAAGAACTTGATGGATGCTGTGTAATATCCATAGATAACACTCCTGATGCAAGCCCAATAGAAGAATTCTCTTTCCAAAAAGAAATGCACTATGCATTCGTTTTTGGAGAAGAGAATCTTGGAGTTGACGAAGAGCTCAGAAAAATAAGCTCAAAAGTTCTTTACATAAAGCAGTACGGATCAGTTAGAAGCCTAAATGTCGGATGCGCATCTGCTATAGTTATGTACGACTATGTGAGCAAGCTTAACAAGTAGTATTTATTATCCATTATGATAATTGCTCCAAGAATCAACTGCTGGCCTGTCGTCTCCTATAAGCCAATACCAAGTGTTAGTGCCCGATGAGTTATTTATAGAAGTAAAACTCAATAATTTTACACCATTTGCCTGAGTTAATGCTGGAGAAAACAAAATTTTATCCACATTTATGCCTTTGGGGCTTATGGAATCGGATTGCAGGTTTAAACCACCTCCATCCAATAAAAGTGACTTTATTGTTGTTTCGTACTCTCTAGAAATATTAAGAGTTGGATATCCAACCATAGGATAATCCTTAAGAGCCCCGCCTAACAAATGAATAGAATCTACTGTTGCTCTTGTGGTAAATTCAAATCCACCATCACGTTCCCAAGGATATGCGCTGGTGTCATATAAATGGTGATGAGATTCCCAATAAATTTTGTCCACTTTAATTTGATTAGAAAATCCCAACAAACCATTTATTTGACTATTACCAATTTGATATCTGTGATTGAGTCCCACAGCAAAAATATTGTAAAAGTGACCACATAAATAGCATTCTGGAAGATGGGTACTCTGAAAATTATGTGACACAAATTGTGTTTTATTAGTTCCAAGCATATAGCCCACTGAATTACCATTATCAGTTAGCTCATTATTGCTTTCTAAAATCTCATTTAAAACACAACCTGTACCATATGCATCATATGGATCCGAGTCACTGACTGGCTGAGTTGAATTAACAGACATATTTCTCAAACTTAAAATCAATTGAGTTTCATAGTTAGATTGAGTTGGGTGCCAAATAGCAGAAGGATCCGGATCGTGAAGAATATTAAATACCTCACAATTATTAATATTTATAAAACCAGCATATTTTGATGTATTTAGATAAAATATATCTCCCTCAAAATTGACAAGTGTATTCCATAACAAACCGGAAGGTGCATGTTCTCCCAGTCCCAATCCTCTGATAGTAACATAATTTAAAGACTTTATACTCCTATTCTTACAATTCCAGTAGCCATTACCAACACTATCCAATACCTTTATATAGATTTTTCTTTCCCTATTGATCGGAAAAGAAGAAGAAGAAGAAGAAGAAGAAGAAGGTAATGTTGCTAATGTCGGACTACCCTGACCAGAAGTAACGCCCGGGTAATCAAAGTGAGGATTTCCAATATCTATATCAACACTTGCTAAATAGTATTTATACAAACTTGATATCTGATCATCTACAAGAGCATTCTTCCAAAATTCATAATAAATAATTGAGTCAAAATCATTAGTGTTAGCATAATCATAACTTTCCTGGTTTGTTTGAACAAATGTTTTAAAATCAGGTATTTCAAATATTGAGTTACTGCAACTAGTTGCATATTCTGAACCAGGTGGCATGGTTGTACCGGTAAGATTGACAATAAGAGGCTGTCCCACGTAACCTAAATCTCCTCTAAAAGTTCTTTTAATTTCAAGTTTTCTTATGGGAACTGACAATTGGCCATAAATATTTAAATCTAAATAATTTGGCGCATGAAAGCCTTCATACTCTCCTATTATTAAAGTATCTCCCCATGTGTCTCCGTAATAACACACGTTGCCGCTACTGTCGCTAGAAGAAGTCCAATTATCTGGATCGTTTATATTTCCGTTGTATCCTAAACCTGTCCAATTTCTTGTTATATTTGACATTTTTTCTCCTTAATTAAACATTATCCATTACTTGAACTACTTGACATGCTGCTACTGCTGGAATGACTACTACTGCTACTACTACTGCTGGACTGACTACTACTGCTGGAATTGCTACTACTGCTACTACTACTGCTGGACTGACTACTACTGCTACTGGAAGACGAGCTACTACTTCTCCTGAATGGCGGAGCGATATCTACGGTTTCTCCAGGAATAAATGTGACACTACTACTACTACTGGAACGGCTGCTGCTGCTGCTGCTGCTAGCTCTACTGCTTGAGCTACTACTACTGCTTGATAAGCTACTGCTGCTTGATCCAGAACTACTACTACTGCTAGAAGAACTACGGCTACTTGAAGAACTAGAACTACTTGACCAGAGACACGGCGATATAGAAGAACTTGAACTATAATCTGATACTCCGTCTGAATATGTTCCAGTAGTTTCGTTGTATATAGATCCGTGTGGAGCCAAATCTTGCAGGGTATCACCCTGCACTGGAGTATGGTGCCACAATTTAAATTGAGATGTTGCCGGAACGTTTATGTCTAAATACCTGCCATTATATTGTATATCAGGAGTAGTAACCTGAAAATAAATCTGATCAATTATTGCGCCCACTCCATTTACACCTACAAAATTCATAGTCTGCCTGGAATTAGTCATATTAAACTGACTAGATGATCCAAAATTTAAATTGCTCCTGATAAACTGCAACCTGCCAATTCTGAAACCAACAGGTTTGGAGTAGCTTTCAGCACTAATCCTTCCAACAGGATGATAGGACATGATCATTTTGATCGCCTTAATGCCACTGCGTAACTCAATACCGTGTGTCCACTCCCAATTTTCTGGCTTTGTCCAATCCCAACCCTGAGTCGCTGGATTTCCTATTAAAGAAGCACCCCCAGTAGGTTTGCCAATATTTATATTACCTACAAAAAGTTCCTTACTATATGCTACGGTTATATCTCCAGGAGTTAAAGCAGAATCAACCTGTTCTGGTATGCCATCAAGCTGCAAATAACTAGTAAATGGCTTTCTGTCTTTAACCCCCCATGAAGCATGCGACGACCCCAAAAGCCAAATTTGCTCTATATAAGAAGCTCTTACATTAGCATAGGAAAGAGTATTAAAACTAAGGTTTCCTATGTAATCTGCGGTAACAGAAATTTTGTTTCTATGGCGAGTATTGTTAACTACTGGTTCCGGACCAGTAGAGCTTATGCTATAAGCAGTAGAAATTTGACTAACCCTACCGTTTGGGTCATCATATACAAAAGTTTTATTTGACAAATTTTTATTATCTTTACAAACAAAGAGAATCAATCTAGAATGCCCAGAAAAATAATAAGAACTTACATTATCTTCATTCTCATCGTAAACATAGATTCTTCCTCCAGTTATTGGGCCATACAAATTTGGTGGGTTATTGCTACCTCCAGGGTAATCAGAAGGAACACTAGAACACAGCCTATCAATAACTATTGGAGCAGATATCTGCTTAGCTTCGCTTGCATTTGGCCTATATATTATAAGATCACCGAAGTTAACCTGCAAAGCAGTTAAACTCAATGGTTCGTTAGGACTTTTTAGCTGACCTATTGGCCTATTAAAACCTTTTTGAATTGTTATGGTTTTAAAAGGACGATCATCGCCTGGTCCTCCCACGCAAGGATAATTGTAATTAGGAGAAAAAACTATATCATCACCCTGCTGAGGTACAGAACCATCACTCCAGTTGGATGCTTCTTGCCATTGAAAATTAGTACATCCAGATGTGTTTCCGCTGTAGCTAGAACTTGAAGTAACTGCATTGCAAGGTTTCCAAATTTTTGTGGCCATTTTTAATCTCCAAAATTTATTATTTATATTATATATAAAAACTTTTACATAATACCCTGTTTTGACATCCTGATTTTTATTTTTTCTATTATTTCGTTTGCTTCATTTCTTACACTTTTAAGAGAGTTAACAACCTCTTCTTTTTCCATTTTTGACCACATCCTCATATAAAGAATGCAAGACTGCTCAAAATCAAAAGGAATTTTAAAATATTTCAAAACCATATAAGATATACCCTCTGCCTGTATCTCACCAGCTGCATATGATTTTATGTCTCTTTTTTTTCTGTATTCTTGAGTATGCACTATTTCATGTGTCATTTCATGTATTATTGTTGAAAGAGCCCTTACTCCAGAAGAGTTTGAATTTATATTTATGTTGCCATCAGAATGAGAAGTACCCATAGACTTACCCTGACCAGCAAAATTAACTTTTATTTTGTAATCTTCCTCTGCCACATCAATCACTGCCTCTGTCATTTTATCTACATACTCAGAAGTATCATTAGTTCCGTAAATTTCTTGATTTTTAGAAGGATCGTAGTGGTCCCTTCCAGGTATTGGCTCAGTGAAACGAACGTCATATACAACATAATCTGTAAATTTAGATACATTTATAACTCTATTGTCTTTTCTTTTTATTACAGGCTCAGGAACACCCTGAGCTCGTAAAGAAGCCTTTTCTTTATCTGTTAGCTTAATTACAGTACCAACAGGCCTAATAAGCACAACAGGAATAGCACCTGGCTTTAGCTTTCTTCCAAAATCAGAATCCCATTGAGATGCCGTTGCAACCTCACTAGCTTCAGGATCCTGAAGATACATAAGTATTTGATTATTGAAACTAAAGTGATTAAAAACAGCTTGAAAATTTAGGAATTTTTTCAATGCCTCTACTTTTGCATCAGTATCTTTTGAGAAAATCTTTTCTGATATTTCATTGACAAAATTTTCTATCATAGAAGAAATGCCAAAAGTAGTATTATTTGAAAGTATTTCACCTCTTATTTGAGATGCCTGCTTGACATCAGTGTCCTCATTAACTTCCTCAATAACTTCATTTATAAAATTTACACCAAGACCAACTAATTTTTCAAACTCTTCTTTATTTAATTTAAATCTTTTAGCCCAAACAGGTGAATACTTTTTGTTGTCAGGACCAGGATAAATTGTTTTTTTAAATCCAAAACCCATGGCAGAAAGTGTATCTTTTATTGGCTTAGTTTCTCCTGAAATAACAGTAGAATTTGAGGATGAATCAAAGAATCCGGTTATGCCATCATTTGATAAAGCTATAGACTCAATTTTATGAGTGTTGACCAAGTTTACATCAACTGAAATATCTGAAAGAGATTTTTTTATTAAATCTATAGAAGATATTCTGCTTGCGCCCTGAATCCATCCACCAGAAACATCTTCTCCATCAACAGAAACTTGAAGGTTCCCAGACCAAGAGAAACCCAAAGATTTTATTTTTTCTTTTATAGAAAATGTTTGACCAATTACTGCGTATGTGTCAACTTTTATTGGCGAAAGATTCGCAGGTAAAAATATAAGACTTGGCTTTATTGCAGAAAATTTGAATAAATTAAACTTGCGAAACATATAAATTTATACCATAAATAAACCATAAAACCTTCACTATTTAAGCTCCCATGTATGGTTACTTGGATTTTTTGCATTATACGGCTTGGGCTCGTGTTCTATACCTCTACATAAATGGCATGTATCTGATCTTTTAGTAGCGTGAAAATTCCATTCTGAATGTGGAACTATTTTTATTCCATTTAACTCCCAGTTTTTACTCCAAAGAGATTCTTGATTAAAAGCAGCATCGTGTTTTGTGTATATTTTTTTAATATTTACAATAGACTTTCCCCACAAATGCATGGCTTTTGATGTTCCAAAAAAAGCAAAATCTTGAAACATCCACGGATATGGATTTGGCCTTGCATGAATTTCTTCAATTTTATTATTATTTTTTTCATAATTTTTCATTATAATAGAATGAAGAAAATGCATATCAAATCTACTCTTAAATATCCAATCGAATTTATTATTGGATTTTTCATATTTTTTTATTAGATTCATTACCCTGTTTGCGCTGTCAAATTGCCCAAACACGTTTGGAGGAAAAGAAAGAGGACCTGTTTTTCTTTTGTTATACCAGCATCCCTTTACAAAAGAAGTATCATATATTTCTCTATTTTGAGGCTGCATGTGATAAATCGCTTTTACAGATTTTAACAAACTTTCAACCTTAGGTAATTTAGCTTCATATCCGTTAGTCCAAATATGTGCGAAAACGACAGCCTTATTGGGTTTTATTATATTTTCATATATAGAGTCAAAAGAGGAACAGGCATATTCCGGAAAGCCTATCAAACAAACAGCATTTGCCCTTGATTTTTCACTTTTTGTAAATAAATTATTTTTTTTGTTTATGCTTTTATTTTTAACTGGCTTATTTTTTTTTATATTTTTTCTTAAATTATCAAAATAAGCAGAAGCATCTTTTTTCTTCTTGCTATCAATTTTTGATTTATTTATTTTTATTCTTTTATTGAATTTCATTTTAAAAATCTATGACGATAAATTTATATGAATTTTATCGGAAAGTTATTTAATATGAATGAGAATATATTTGATTTTACACTATGTATTGTTGCTTGTACAAAAAAAGAAAAATATGCAGCAAGGCTTAGGGAATACGTATCTTCCTATGGATATAAGCAAAAGGACAAATTAATAAAGACAAGATTCGTTTATCTTGTAGAAGACGAGCCAAGACCGGATTTTATACCACAAAAAGACATATGGTATAATTGTCCTGGCATACCCATGAGTATGAGGTTTTTAAAATATCTAAAAGATTTTGACAATAACTCAAGCTGGGTAATGCAGGTTGATGACGACTCAAGTACGGATATAGACAAAACAGTTGAGATACTAAATCAATATTACGACTTTAATGATCCAATGATGCTTATGGGTGGAAGAAATACAGATTTAGAAAGTGGACAACAAAGAATTTTGAAATCTATGAAAATAGATAATTTCTTTTTTGAGTCAAATGATATAACAAATTTTGAAGGAATACCATACTTTACACATGCATGGGAGCCAACAATAATATCAAAATCTGGGATAAAAAGAATAAAAAATTGGAAAAGAATAGAAGAGTATTACAAACTTTGCAAAAACACTAAACCAATTTTTACTGATCAGACACCATATGTGGCAGCAAGACTAGCAAAAGTACCAATTGTAGAGGCTTATTTTTTATGTCCTTTTGAATGGGCTCAATCATACAGCTGTATAAATAAAAACGGTAGATATTCCCATATACACTATGTAACTGACAAGTGGAAAAATTTTGAGCCATTCAAAAAAGCTATGAAAGAAAATATTGTTTTTAGCAATGAAGAGGAAACAAAAAAATATCTTTCTGGTAATATAAACACAAACAGGGAAGAAAGCGCAGAAAGTCTATCCGGCAACACATGGAAGTTCTCTGGAAATGGAAAGACATACGGCATGATGAGATTGAATGCAGACGGGACAATAGGGATATACTCAAATGATAATGAAAGATTTTGGGAATACAAAGAAAATTCCATCTACATATATAATAAAGAAAAGAAACCAACAAGTATACTCAAAAAGGTAAATGACAATAAGTTTGAAGGAAAGTTTCTTTTATCTGACAACATGATGCACAGACTTATAAGAACATAATTACCAAATGTTCATTGGGCATTTGCTATCATACTGATGAACAAATTTAATCAATACTTGTTTGTTTAAAGAACAAACGCCCCTGTCGTTTAAGCGACAAAGGGCGCATTTGTTCTTTCTATATGAGATATTTTCTTGACTAAGCGTTAAACTACGCTGTTGGCCATTTTTTTTTCTGTCATAGCTGGAGACACTATAGGATCAACTACGACCCCTTCTACTGGGATAGACTCATGCATACTTTGCAGTGAATCACTCACAACAACATCAGTATTAGCTGCAGAAACCTCTTGGTTCTTAAACTTATTTGAAGACTTCTTCTTCCTGCCACAACCGCAGTCCTTAGAGGAACTACTAGATGGCTTCTTTGTTTGATCTTCTATTACTACAGAACCAGCAGGAACATTAGACCTCATAGCAACATTAGAATTTACCATAGATTTTATTTCCTCCCATGTCATAAACTTTCTTTCATCTTTGGTTTTTTCAAAAATTTGCCTTCCATTTTGAACCAAAGCGTTTTTGCTTCTCATTGCATGGACAATAGATGGGTTGACCATAAATTTCTTACCAGTCATGTATTCATTAAATTCCCATTGATTTCCATCGGGCAATCTATCTTTTAATGCACCAGTCCATTCGCTTGCCCATATGTCATATAAATTTTGATGAAGTCTCTTGTTATAATCCATACTAAACATATGAGAAAGAACACCGATAGGAACTTCTTCTGGTAAATTTAAACCCTTTTTTGACTGCATATCTCTGAAAAGATAAACAGTGTCCTTAGCCTGTCTTGCAAATTCTCTTTTGCAAACCCAGAAACCTCCATTTGTGTTATAAACTGTCTTTTGATGAACTCCGAAATCTCTCCACATTTTAACCATGTCTTCGTTTTTAACCTGCCACCAATCAGCCCTTGAAGTAATTGGACTGTTAAGGGGAGACTCAAGGAAAGAATGCCAAGGATCTCCTGCCAGCATTTCGTGGAAATCCAGTCTTGGCTTACGCACAAAATAATGATCGCTGTCTATGAAAACAAGAACATCGTAATCCAATTGAGCTACCTTATTAAGATATTCAAACTTCCAATACTGAGTGCCGTCAAGATGAATGCTCTTGTCCATTTCGCAAGATATTACCTGAGAAAGCGGCTGATCAGAAAAAGTCAATATATCATGCTCAATACCAACAGATCTTATAGATGACATAAGACTCTGCAGCATATACCTATATTCACCCCAAGCTACCGACCAAATCAATGTTTTCATTTATTTTCTCCTTTAATTCAACACGTAGTCCAAAACTTTATACCATTTTCTCTTGGCTGCGCCTACATCACACCAGAGATCCCTAGTGCACTCGCTAGCAAGCTTACCATATTTATTCCTAAAATCGTAATCCATGAGGTCTTTCATTATATCTCTAAGTTCTGATGAATTTCTCCATAAGAAACCGGTTCTTTGATCCCAAATCATATTTGGAAAATTCCATTTATCAGGAGCGACCACAGGACAACCTGTCAACTGAGCCTCTATAATTGCCCTGCTCTGATTCTCTATAAACCTAAAGTTGCAATTATAAAGGAATATATCAAGAAAACTAAACCAATTTTGAGTTGGTATACTATTGGAATTCAATAGCTTCCATTTATCTGGAGAGAAATTAAACCAATTATATTTCTCTTTTAATTCGTCACTCCATCCCATTACATGGAAATGTACAGGCATACCCTGTGTGACACTTTCATAGAAAACTGGGAAATCCTCGGAGAATTTCATTATATCTGGTCTGCTTACTTTTCCACATGCAACAAAATCTCGCTTTTGTCTTTTTACGTAGGGCCAAGTAGAAGAGTCAAAGAAGTTCTCAAGAATTGCCATTTTTTGAGAGACATTAGCACGCAGAATAGAGTTCTCTAAAACACTCTGATGGAAAGGGGAAGTAAATAGCACGCAATCAACCTTACCTGCTGATATAGCAGCCAACTCCTCCCTGTCAGTCCACATCATGTCATTAGACCATAAAAATTTCAAACCAGATTTATTTATAAAATCTATCCTATGCTTTTCTGAAAATAATCTAAAATTACAATTTGCGTAAGCAAAGCCCTCTAGCTTTGCAGGTAAATCAGACATCAAGGAATACTTAACGCCATGAGAGTCAAGAAAATCAGTGTTTTCTTTTTCCTTTAACCTAAAATCATCGTTTGGAACACAAGTTATACTAAAATCATTCTTCAAGAGAACAATTAATTCTTTTAGTCTTGTATCCGCACCACCTAAATCCGATATCCATTGAAACATGTATAAGTTTGGTTTAATCATAATAATTTATATCGTCAATGTGTATTTTTTTTATTCATGGAATTCCACAATTTGAGAGAACTAATTGGAACTTTTTCAAGCCTCCCGCCATGCTTGATTGGTTTGATAAGAGCCTCGTGTTCCGATACTACATCAATTAGCCTACAACGAGCCCAATGAGTAAAGCTAGAGTCCTTCCTTTTGTGCCTAACCCAAACCTGACCACTGGATCTTAGCATTTGCTTTAGAGTATTTGAATTTTCCATATGTGTCGAAGTATATACATGGAAAATAAAAAAAACACAGAAAATACCAAAAAGATAAGAATTTTTTTAGAAAATAAAGAAATAGAAAAATGCATACAAATGGCAAAAAAAAGAAACAGTCAATCAAGAGAAATGGGACTTAAACACAAATACGGTTTGGAAGAAAAAGATGGACTGACCATGGACATTATAGGATGCAAGGGAGAATTTGCAGTTATAAAATATCTAGGCATAAAACAAGAAATAACAATTAATACTTTTAAAAATATACCAGATGTAGGAGAATATGAAGTTAGGTCTGTCACGAAACCCGGCTACAGATTGATAATAAGAGAAAAAGATGATAAAGAAAAGATATACATTCTTGTAGAGGTGGGATTTAATTATTGCGACATTGTTGGATACACAAAAGGAGAAGAAGCGCTTAAGTACAATAAAGAAAACCAGGCAGGTAGAGAGCCTGCCTGGTTCATACCACAAAAATATTTAAGACCAGTTACTGAATTGAAGTCGGAGAATTCTGTTTAATACCCATTCTCCTTCTTCTCCTAGCTTCTTTTGCAGCTAAGGCTTCTGTGATAGCCGCATTTTTCTTGGCCTTTATTCTTTTTTTTCTTTTTCTGTGCTTTATCTTAACTAATCTGCCTGCCTTATTCATTTTTTCAATCTCCTTTAAAATGATGAAACAAAACACCTTACATTGCTTTCACTTACATCTTTGTAAATGAAAAAACTGACAAGATCTTTTAGCTTTTTTCTGTTTATAGTTTTGGGGGCACTCATCATGCTATTATCAATAAAAAAACTGGCATGAGTAACTGGATCTATAAAGTCAAGCATAAAATACCAGACATTGTTGCCAGAAGATGAAATTTTTATTTCACATTTAGTGCCAATTTTTTTGAGAGAAAAATTCTGATAAAACCCATTGTCTTTGAAATTTGAAGAACAAGTTCTTCTGATTTTTTCAACATCATATTCTTCAAGACCGCACAATTCGCCTATTTTTTCGGCGCTGTTATCTATTGTCTTGATCATGACGGACATTAAACAGAAAGTTTTGCCCTGATATAGTCCTTGACATCCTTTTCAAGACGAAGCCTCACAGCTGTTTCTGCCCTTCTTGCCTCTTTAATTGTAGGATAGATGCCAACAGACATGTATATGGAGTCAACTACGACATAAACGTCGTAGCCATAGACCGTTTCTATGCCCGACATGTCTCCACCATTTTTTTCCATCATCTCGTTATAATCATTTCTTGATTCAACGTAAGTTTTAAAAAGATATGATGAAGGAGTAAAGCTTTTGGCCTTTTCCCTTTTTTGATCTTCTTCGTAAATGAAATTTAAAAAATCAACATCTGAATTAAAAATATTATCTGGAATAATGTCTTCTCCAAAAAACTCTTCTTCTCTTTTATCCATAAAATTCTCCTTTTACAAATTTTACGAGCCCCCAATCACATATTCATCGACCAATCTCAATTTTGCCAGTCCTGTCCTCCAAAGACTTAATAAAACCATCAATCATTTTTTCTTTTAATTGTAAATTTAAGAACTCTTGTGATTTTTTCTTTATTAAATCGTTAGATATCTCATCTTCTTCAACAGAATCACAGTAATTTTTAAAAATACTTTTTTTTATTTTAATATCAAGAGATATATCTTTTAGGGTATCAAATATCTGCTTAGTTTTATTAATTAAATCATTCCTAGACGGATTTTCCAAACCATCATCTGGAATACTAATCACAAAACTCATTTTAACTTTATACATTTATGAAAACATTCCGTTTAGCTGTCTATTAACAACAACAAATTTAGCATTTTGAGGCATTTTTTCAATTTCTTCGCAGTTTAAATAAGTACAGCAACTACGTATTCCACCCATTATCTCTTTTACTGTCTCTACAACACTACCCCTAGACTGAACCTTTACAACCTTGCCTTCAGAGGCCCTATATTCTGCTATTTGACCATAGTGATTCCTCATGGCATGTTCACTACTCATTCCATAAAAAGTCATATGACAATCTTCTTCGGAATGGACACATTCCTCATGACCTGCAAGCATACCCCCAAGCATAACAAAATCCGCACCAGCAGAAAAAGCCTTACATATATCACCAGGAACCTGACAGCCACCATCACTCATTAAAAATCCACCTATTGAGTGAACCTTATTTTGAATTTCCATAATTGCAGAAAATTGAGGATAGCCTATTCCTGTTATTTTTCTGGTTGTGCAAACTGATCCAGATCCTATGCCTATTTTTACAATATCAGCACCGGCATCTATTATTTTGCATGCTTCGTCAGCGGTTACCACATTCCCCGCGATTATCACTTTATCCTTAAAATCTTTTCTGAAATCGTTTATAAACTTCTTAAAAGATCTACAATAGCCGTTCGCAACATCAATACATATTGTGTTAACTTGTGGAAAATTTTTCATTAAAGAAAAAACTCTATCAATGTCCTCTCCGCGTGTGCCTAAAGAAAATCCTATTGAACTCATGAATTTACATAATCTACTAGAGTCATTAAAGTCTTCTATGGAATCTAAAAACCTGTTAATCCTATCGGTGTCTATGTGCTTAGACAAACAGGTCATCATGTTTAATTCATACATTTTATGAGCTAATTTAAGAGTACCCACCTTGTGCATGTTTGCAGCAACAATAGGAGTAGTAGTAATTTTATAAGGAGACCAACGAAAAGAAAAAGACCTCGAGAGTGAAACCTGTTTCCTGCTCTCGAGGTCCGATTCCGTTGGAACTATCAAAACGTCACAGAAATCTAATTTTGGATTTGTATCGACTATCATGGCTAATCATGATCGACCAAAAACAAAATCAAAAATTACTCTATTGTCAATTCTTTTAACTTTTCTTCTTCTGGAAGAATCTTCATTAAAGTTATTTTCAATAAGACATCAATTAATCTACAGAAAAAATCCTTCTCATAGTTGCATGAACACTAGGATTAATTGATTTTAAAACAGGAAGAATTTCTCTTCTAATTTTTGATCTAGCTCTATCTGAATAATTAGAAGGATCAACAACAAAAGGGATGTTATGATTTTTTAAAATACTTTCAATTTCAATTTTTGTAAAATCAAACATGGGTCTAATTAAAGGAAGACCCTTCCAGTTGGAAATTTCCTTAATACCAATTTTTGATTTATCTACACCCCTTAAAGACTGTAAAATAACAGTTTCAACAAAATCATCACCATGATGAGCGGTCAAAATACAGTCACATCTGTTTAAATTTGCAAAGTCAAACAAGGCGTCGTATCTTGCCTGACGTGCCCTGTGATATATATTCTCTAAAGAAGAAAAATTAAGTTTAGCGGTACCAATAGGAACGTTAATTTTTTTGCAGAAATCAACACAAAAATCTTCGTCGTGTTTTGCCGATTCTCTTAAATTGTGATTGACATGAAAAGCAAAAAAAGAAAAATCTGCTGGAGTTGATTTTCTTTTTGAAAGAACACTAAGACCGGAAAGCAAAAGGCATGAATCTGGTCCACCAGAAAATGCTACAAGAGGACTCTTAAAGCCTTTTTTGACAACCGATTCATGCAGGCAAGAGATCAGCTTTGATCTTCTTAATTTTAATAGGTCTTTCATTTTTAAGAATGTCCCTAGACTTGAACATAGACATTATCTCATTTCGGAAACCATTGTCAACCGACATAAGCTCAAATTCGGGTATAAAATTTCTAGCATGATCATCAATGTTGTATGAATCAAGATCAAGCTCATACATCATAGAGCAATTTTCATGAGAATAAACTATCCTATCAAAATAAGACTTGCACCACCTCATGCACTTGATGCATGGCCTCGCCATCCTTATTTCACCCATTCTGTTAAATCTAAAATTTATTAAAGTTAGCTCTCTGTACGAACTTCTTTTGCTCATTTTAATTATAGCATCAAGCTCAGAATGATACTCTCCGAATTGATATCCATACTTAGTGGCTATGGGCTTAGTGTGATGAGTATTTGCACCTATTGATACTACTTGATTTTTTTCTAAAACAACAGATATATGCTTTTTGGGATGAGATATTTCAGAAACAATGCACCTAATATCATCCCAGGTTCTTTTGGAAAAACCAAGGTCTATAGAAAAGGTCTTTTTCATGTTAAATCGTAAAAATATACGATAGAAAAAATAGAAAGATAATTTATGTATAACGAACTAGAAAATGCAAATCTTTATTTTGAAATAATATCATCTATTTGTG